>Ga0256829_1002549_pt1 | contig 13471 bp, 10 predicted proteins | sample 131447metaG_FD_185979 | JGI IMG/M metagenome (GOLD analysis project Ga0256829, IMG submission 185979) | Hydrothermal vent microbial communities from Lau Basin, Pacific Ocean - 131-447 | ecosystem: Environmental > Aquatic > Marine > Hydrothermal vents | place: Pacific Ocean: Lau Basin | collected...
AACGGATCTTTCGTATCAGGTATACTTTTTGACCAAAGAGGGAAAACAGTAACCATTCAGCAGGTTCAAAATCTTCGCAAGGAAAGTGGCGCTGTTCTGGACTCTTTGGCCTCAGACACACCCGCGACGAACAGCATCCAAGATGCAAAAGAAGCCAAGAAATATGAGTTTAAAACTCCGTCAGAGCAGCTTTATTACGATATCGAGACCAGCAACTGGGTTCCGATCGGTAAAGCCGGCACACCTGTATTCTATAGCTTTATTGACCCGCAATGCCCGCACTGTCATGCGATGATGGAAAAAATGAAACCATATGTAGAGCAAGGAAAAGTGCAAGTACGTATGGTTCCTGTCGGGTTTAAAGATGAAACACGCGCGCAGGCGGCATATTTAATGGCGACGCCATCACCCGAAGCCGTTTGGTGGCGCCACTTGGACGGCACAGCTCCGATCCCTGCCAGCCAAGAAATCAGCCAGCAAGGCGTTCAGAGAAACCTGTCTATCATGCAGTCATGGAAGTTGAGCGTAACACCACTTTTGATTTATCGCTCAAAAGATGACACAGTAAAGATTATCCGCGGTGCGCCAAAGGATATAGACACTCTTATTGCTGATTTAGGTGCAAGAACATAGCGATAAGGAAATATTAACATCACCTGCGTTAAAACATAGAAATCACCTGCGCAGGTGATGCAATAGAGTAAAAATAATTAGGGATGAATTTAAATGAAACGTGCGGAACTTCTATCAGTTATAATGCATGACATCGGCCTGCCCGTAATTCAGGGCATTATTGAGGTCGGCCTTGATAAGCCTGAAGAAAAGGTTGTTGAGGATGTCACAAAACTGCTGAAACAGACAATCGACAACGCAGAGGAAATCAAAAGCCTCCTCGATCTTTTGGAAGATGAAGAAAAAGATGTATCAGTCAGACTGAATCTTGCAACGCTTTCATGCCATATTATTGCATCATACTATAACAAAAACGGGCGCTTACCGACAGAAACAGAATTAAAACGCTCCGTATCCTCTGTTGACCTTCTTCTGACATTTTCAGAGAACTACATCCCGATGGATCGCCTTGAGGGATTGTTCCCCGAACATCTTCGCGGCCTGTCACCACTGTCCCGTACGGTCGCAAATCTGGTTTATTTAAAATATTACGTGCCGCTGATTGACACAATTGCGGAATTTTCATTCGGGAAAACCAAAACGAAAATGATACAAGACGTATCAGAAAAATTGCGCAGTAAGTCCGCTGAATTAACGCGTATTTTAATGGGCAGCAACATTGCGGAGCACGAACAGAAATCAAGTGAACTGCTTATCCTAAGCAGCATGATCCCGCTTTATTGCTCTTGCCATAACAAAGAAAAAGACAGAATCATGTCTTTGGATGAAAAAACACGTAACGAAGAGAGCAGCGATAAGCAGATTGAGAATATCTGGACAATTTTTGAAAAACGCATGGAAATGCTGACACTGCTTGCAAGACATATTATGCCGGATCACTTCACTGACGAGGACATTGCGGCTATTGAAAATCTATTCACTGATGACGCCGGCTTTATTGAGATAGAAGACATGCTTTCTCAGCAAGCAGGAAACGATGATGATAAGCCGGAAGAAGACAAAAAGTCTGCGGCACCAAAAAAGAAAAAATCGAGCAAAAAATCATCCGATAACCCAATGGCGTTCTATTCAGACGATGGCGAAAGCGAAGATGAAGACGAAGAGGACTCATCGGATGATGAGGAAAGCAGTGACAGCGCAGAGAGCTCAGAAGAAAAAAGCGGATCTAAAGAAGATGATCCGATGGCATTCTTCAAGAAAAGCGGCTGATCCACGCTATACGCTTTACCGGGCATCACATGATATCCTCACAATGCAGGAGTGACCGTTGGCCGCAACCAAAATACTAGCCGCATGCATTATGATGGCCGCACAAACACATGATGTGCCGCCCGCCCTTCTTGTCGGCATCTACAAAGCCGAAGGCGGCAAAGTGGGCCAACAAGTAAAAAACACCAACGGCAGCTATGATCTGGGCCCCATGCAAATCAATACCATCTGGATGCCCGAGCTTGCGCGCCATTGGGGGGTTAATGAAGAAACCGCCAAGAAAAAAGTAAGAGATGATCCGTGTACTAACGTCGATGTCGCCGCTTGGATCTTACGCGGGCACCTCACAAAAACGAAAAATCTGTCGCTCGCTTTGCAACATTATCACTCCAAAACACCAAAATTTGGAAAAAAATATAAAGAACGTGTAATTGAACACATGAAAAAAAATGGTTTGCTACAAACGAATCATTAACCTTTCTAGTCCAAGCTGACTGTGAGATTGCGCGACATTAAGATAACAAAACAGGTCGTATATATTTACATTTTTGAGCCAAAGCCATATAAGAAGTGAATTATTGTGGTTAGTTATTCTTGATTTGCGTTGCAATTTTGTCTAGTATTTCCAATAGACTAAGTTGTCTTATGTTTTAGGGTTTTAAATTATTATGTCTCGTAACTTTCTTTTCCTACCATTACTTTGTGGTTTAGCACTTACCGGTTGTTCATCATCAGATAATACTCAAACATTCAGTGTCGGCAGTCCGCAGATCGTCGCATCCCCTGATAGTGTGTCTATGATGCTCGCCGAATCTGCTGATCGTGCATCAGCGGCTTTGGAAACTTTGGCTGCAGTAGAGCAGGCCAGAACGCCGGCAACATCCATGTCACCATTGAGCGATGTCCCGCAAGAGCTTCGCAGAACAATCACTGTTAATTGGGTTGGCCCAATCGAACCGATTGCAAAAACTCTGGCAGATCGTGCAGGATACGGTTTCCTTGTATTGGGTAGCGAACCCGCCGTTCCGGTTGTTGTATCAATTGATGAGGAAAATTCACGCGTAGTTGATGTCTTAAGGGATGTCGGCCTTCAATTAGGCAAACGCGGCGATGTGAAGGTTGATGCACGCTCACGCATGGTAGAAATTTACTACGCTCCGAATGCAGGGGTTGGCGGCTAAGAGAGGTTTACAATAATGCGTTTTCTTTTAACAACAAGCCTTTGTGCACTGGTTGGTCTATCCTATGTAGGGATGCCTTTGGATGCTCATGCTGCATCTAAAAAGACTGCGGGTTCTGTTCTTCCTGTTGATAAAGAAGTCCCGTTAACCACAAAAGACGAACAGCCGGAAAGACTTGTTACGCTCATGAAATATGAGCCAATCGCAGATGTCGAAAATATCGATGAATTGCCGATTGATATCCGAAGAGAAGCATTAAAAGAAGCGGCTATCTCATTTGGTGCGCGCGGTGGACTTGCGAAACGCACATTCGAAATCAGACAAGAAATGGAAGTCAGAGTACGCTATCTTGACCGCGTCTTTAACTTTGCACAGCTTCTTGTATCTGCTCCGTCAGGTTTCCTGATTGAGCCGCCGGTTGTTACCGAATCAATGAATGCGATGCTGATTGACATTGATGGTCAGACAGCCGCTGTATCAGATAAAATATTCAACATTATACGCAATGCACGTATCGTGTCCGCGCCAAGAACATGGCGTCAATATCTTGAGCGTGAATGGGGTGACGTTGTACCGCCACCAGACATTTTAACGCCTCAAACTGCCGAGGAACGTCAGGAATGGGAAGTATGGGTTCAGCAAGGCTGGAAACAAGGTTACCAACAAGCTGATGATATTTTCAGAGCTGATCTTGCACGACTGGAATCAGATTTTCAGGGCATGATCAGATACAGAATGCTCCTCGCTCAAGGAATGATCTCTCCTCCTTACGCGCTACAAGTTGATCGTGGTATCACAGGTGGCGGAGATCAAATGCGTGTTGGTGATCGCGCTGTGCAAATCACCGGTATCCCAGAGCTGATGACCGGAGCAGATACATGGAAGCCCGCAAGCCGGTAAGCCTTGTTAAGGCAGAAGACAGTCATGCTAGTACGTGGCCTGATGAGCCTCAGCGATTCGCGCAAGACGACATCGATGATTTTCTATTATGGTGCGTAAAGCAAAACTCGTCTGACATTACCATTCAGAGTGAAAGACCCGTTTACAACGAGATTAGTGGCGAATTATATCCCGGCACATTTCGTTCCCTTGATGCTGCCGATATGGCGGTCTTTCTTGAAAAATTATACGGACCGGAAGCGCAAGCACGTTTGGCATCCGGTAGAGACCTGGACGTATCTTACGAAATCCGTCCTGACCGATACACCCGTATCCGTTTTCGTGTCAACATCACTGCGATTTTGACCAAAGGTCGTGACGGCGCACAGATCACTATGCGTACCCTGCCTAGTGAACCGCCAACAATGAACGATTTGAACATCGAACAGGCGATCAGGGATGCATGGGCACCAAGGCAGGGTTTGGTTGTTATTACAGGGCCAACAGGCTCCGGTAAAAGTACATTGCTTGCCGCCGGGAACCGCATGCTGCTGGAACGTCCGCGCGGCTGCGGTAAGATGCTGACCTACGAAGCGCCGATCGAATATGTGTATGACAGCATCCAAAGCCCGCGTTCATTGGTTTCCCAAACAGAAATCCCGCGTCACCTTCCTGATTTTGCGAAGGGCGTTCGTAACGCATTGCGCCGTAAACCTGAAATTATTCTTGTGGGTGAGGCGCGCGACCGTGAAACGATTAACGCCTCGATCGAGGCCGCACAAACCGGTCACGCCGTGTATACAACAACGCACACATTGGGTGTGGCCAACACAGTACAGCGTATGCTCTCTACCTATGAAATGGAAGAACGCGAAGAACGCGCTGTTGCCTTGATGGAAACATTACGCCTTATCGTTACGCAAGCGCTTGTATCGCGCGTTGGTGGCGGACGCTGCGGTGTACGCGAATGGATGAGATTCCCTGATGAAATTCGTGAAAAATTGATGGATATGCATTTCACAAAATGGCCAAACGAAATCCAACGTTCCGTTGCTCAATACGGCCAAACGATGGAAAAGTCTGCTGCACTTGCCTTTGAAAGCGGTCAAATTGACAGAAGAGCATACCTCTTGCTTTCAAACAGCACATAAAATAAACTAGTTTAATAATAGTTTAGCGTTTGATCATTATACTATCTAATCTGAGCGCATTAGATTTGGAGGGCCAATGGTAAAAGAGTTAGAGAATATTGAAGCCAAAATGAATTGGCATTGGCGTGATTCAATGCGTGTTATTCGTTTTATGGGCTGGGACGCCCGCGTTGCTTTTCTAATTCCTGTATGGCTCTTATACCTTAGATGGTCAACAATCATCCTAAGCTTTATGGTGTTCTATGTTTTCAAATTCATGGAAAACAAAGGCCTTAACTTCCCCTCTGCGATCCGCGCATTACGCTCTTGGTTAATTGGTAGAACCAGACCCGGAACAACAGGTGTGGGTTTGCACAAATTTATTGATTACGGCTAGGGTGGCCCAACCCCATTTATGCAAATGATCACAATCATTTGACTTAAAGGCTTGAATTCTCTTACACAGACGGATATTCTCTTGTAATCGGTATACATAGTATGCCCGTGTTGCATGTGTGTTTTGTAACAAATTTAATTACGATTCGGGAATAATATAATGTCTTCTAAATATAATCGCTTTTTACTTTCTACATGTTTGCCTATTATGGCGATCGGCTTGTGTGTTCCGCTTACTGCTAATGCCGGATTTGAATGGACCCCCCCTGAAAAAACACAACCGGTAGAAGTAACACCGGCACCGGAAGCAGACATGGAAAGCATGGAAAAGGCAGTGATGCCTGATCCGGTTGTAGAAGAAGTGATCACCGAAACAGAAGTGGTCGTTGATGAAGAGCCACCGATTGAAATTACCGTTATCGAAGAAGAAGAGATTGCCGTCGAAACCCCGATCGAAGAAGAGGCTGTCGAAATTGTTGTTATCGAAGAAACTGACATCATAGAAACGCCCGACGAAACTGACGTATCCCCAATTGAGCCAAGCGAAAAGATCCTAATAGAGCAGGCAGAAATTGAAGAAGAAATGCCGGAAGACCCTGTCGTTGAACAAATGGTTCATGAGGCAGAAGAAGCCGAAGAGATGATGGCGAAGGAAGAGGTTGAGGAAGAACCAATCATCGAGGTTGTTGAATCAATGGATGTTGAAAGTTCTGCCGCACCTGACAAATCTGAAAGCGCACTCACTTTGAATCCTTACCCGCTTGAAAATGCTGAGCAAGAGCAGGTCGTCGCCAGCGTTGACCCACTAGAAGAGCATATCCAGTGGAATGTCCCTGAAAGCTTTGCTGTTGTCGAAGGATTTGGCAAGGAAATGCCACTTGCTTTGGCGCTAAGCCAGATTGTCCCTGCCGAATACGCATATGCATTCGGCGAAGGTGTAAACCCGGGAATGCGCGTATCATGGAATGGTGGCGCCCCTTGGAACGATGTATTGGCAGCCGCGCTTGAGCCGCATGGTGTCGGAATAGATATCCGTTACAAGAAGGTTCTTCTGAAAACCCTTGAAGAAGAGCAAACAGCCGCCGTTGAGCCGGCAATGGAAATGCCAAAAGAAGAAATCCTTGAACCTGAGTTTCAAAATGATGTCAAAGCCGTGGAAGAGCAAGACGTAGAAAAAGCGCCTGAGATTATCGAAGAAGATGCCTCAGAAATGCAGGGTAATGCAAAAGAGGTTATGGATAACGCAGAGGAAGACGTAACAGAAGACGCCACACCGGAAGAAGCCATGAATGATGCACTACGCGAAGTTTATGGTGATGACGACATGGGCGATGCCGAAACAACATCGGACTCTGACCCGATCGAGCTTGAGGTACAAGAGGAAGAAAAGGCATCCAAATCAATGATTGAAGAGCTTCTGGAGCCGATAGAAGTGACTGCCGAAGAAGAAGCCGAAGTGCCTAAGCCTGACATGGATGAATTAACTGACGAAGCCACAGAACAAGAAGAAACACTTGTGGAGCGTATCAATGTTTTAGATCCGGGCCGTGAAGAAAGCACACAGCCAAACATGTCAGACACAGAAGAAACCGCTTCTGATATGCAAAAAAAAAACTAAATTAGATCATTCCGATTTTACGGACAACCAAGCCTCTGCGATCAATGCGGAGGCTTTTTCTGTATCTGATGCAAGCCCAGTCATTGAAACAGGGACTGCGACGAGCACATACCGACAAGAGCCAAGTCAGGAAATCCGTATCTGGAAGGCGAAAAAAGGACAATACCTTGTTAATATTATCAAGGATTGGAGTGAGGACGAAAACATCCCCGTATCATGGAATGCGCAAGATGACTATGAGCTGGATTACGACGTATTCATTAGCGGAACATTTGAAAATGCTCTGAATGTCTTACTGACCAAAGGCCTTCAAAATGCGCCTGAATATAAACTAAGCGCGTCGCCATATCACCTTTATATAGGCAACGAACACGCTCAATAGCATAGGGGCCACCCGCAATAGCGACTAGCCCCCTTTTATTGATCATCACTGCCGCGAAAATTTACCTTAAATAATTCGCAAGGTTCAATTGCTGCGTGATTGCGGTCACACTATATGATGCTTGTAACTGCGTTTGCAGGGTGGTGATCCGAACGGCAATCTCATTAACATCCACATCTTCAACATTACTCACCTCCGTTAACAAAAGCTCTTGCTGTTGAATGTGTGATTCCTGCGTTTCATTCATCTGCACACGAACTGTTTCCAGCCTGAACCGCGTCTGATCAATTTCATCAATCGACGATGCAACACGATCAGAAAGCGCATTATAAAGTTGATAAAAATTGTCTTGCTGTTCCTCTGCTGTTGATCCGGGCGCACCTTTTACATCAGGCGTACCGGGATAATTGCCATCCTCATAAACATCAACAATAGGCGGCAGGTTTTCATTCTTAATAACCGCCATCGCAACAAGGATATCGCGAAAACTATCTTCATTTGCCAAGGCCGTATATTTGAATTCAGAATTATCATCCGCACGCACATATACATCTCCGGCATTATCGCTACTTAATGAGCTTGAAAACCCAACCGTAGCATCCGTAATCGCGTCAGAGTTACCCTCCAGAGCCGTCCCGTCAAAGATGTCATCAATCAGCTCATCCGTAGTGATATTTCCGTTTTTCCACTCTGTCAAAAGGTTTGAAATTGTTGTATCCAACGTGCCTTTATCTTCAATCGGTTTATTCAAACTATCTGCGCCCGCTAAAAGATACCGATCCCCCTCCTGCGCATTCAACAAATCACCTAAAAAATCAAAAAGGTTTGTCGCATGATTAACCATCGCCGTGAAATCCGTATCAATTTGCGCGGATGTCTTACCAACGATAATGTTGTCATTCTCTGTTGTTAGCGGATCATCATAATAAACATTATCGCCAAGCTGATGATCGCCCTCCTGCAAAAAGTTCGTCAGAGTGTTGGAAAACTCGCCTGTTTGCGCCTGAAACTCCTCAACCGAGTCGAGCATCAAACTAATCCGTGTATCGGCTTTGGTAATGTTATTAATATAAACATCAATCGACGTCAGGGATGTTCGCGCACGCACAGAGCGCAGTGCATCCGTTCCCAGACCTGTGTATGTTTGTGACTTCTTACCCGTCGCAAGCTGCGTTGAAAGGTCGGCAAATTGCGTTTGCTGCAGACCTAAATTTTCTATCTGTCTGAGGGCTTGCCCCAATGTTGAAACACCTGTCATGTTAACGTCCCTTCCTTATTTTTATACCAGTGAAAGTAATTCATCGAACAACTCATCCACCGCGCTAATAACGCGAGTGGAGGCCGCATATGCGGTCTGCACCACAATCAAATAGCTAAGCTCTTCATCAATATTAACGCCGGATTCATCCAAAAGCTGTTGTTCCAAAAGGCCACGAAGCGTGTCCTCATCATCACCTCTGGCATCCGATAACGCCAATTCCTGCGCCACGAAATTTACAATTTTTTGCGAAAAATCTTCTAAGGTCGTTGAGCTTGAAATACCGGAATTAATATTTGCCTGCGTTCCCAAATTGCTGGATCGGAATGCCACATACTCCCCACTCCCCACCGCAGTTTCCGAGCTATAAGACGCGCTGTTAATAGGCGATAGGTTTTCAACAACCCCCGGGGAAACAACCTCATAGGTACCAAAAAGAGACTGCACAATATTCACACCATCATCCAATGATGTTCGCCCCAGAGCCGTGCCGCCCAACGCCGCGCCGGATGTTGTAAACGGCCCGCCAGTTATCTTTATATCACCACCAAAATCAGGATTGGTGAAACTGTTTCCCGGGCGCAAAGACAAAAATCCATCAGCATCAATTTGCGCGGCCAATCCTTCGACGGCCTGTAATTTTGCCAAAAGCTCAACCTCAGTATCAGTTGGCTCAATTGTAATACGAACGGGGTCATTATTCCCGACCGATACATCAAAATACGGATCTTCTGCCTCTGACGTAGACGGCCCCAAACCGACAAAGTTAAACCCCGCCTCTGTCATCGGCGTTGTCGGAGAGTTGAGGATTTCTATATCACCTCTGCTCTCTATCACCAATTCACCGTTTGCATTTACCGAAGCGCTCGCCCCGAAATCAGCAACAACCGACGCCCAATCAGCATCCAAAGCCATATAATCGACAAGGTCTTGCGCCGCATTCACACCGCTAACGGCGACCGCACTCAGATCGATTTCAATATCATACGGCCCCCCACCTATATCAGGATCATCAAAACGCACGATAAATGTATCCAGATCGGCCGGAGACGTACCGAACACCCCCGCTCCGCCTGCCGTTAACATATCGGATATACTGGCATAATTGCCCAGGCTCAAACCGCTTTTCACCTGATTTGTAGACGGCAGTCCAAGCCAATCTTGCAAGGTGGTACCGCCCGTTGCGGCCGCCCGTATATCAACCGATGTCGCCACATCTGTATTTTCCGCGCTCAAATATTCGGTACTGCCAAATACATATTCAATGACGCGGCGGATTACCTCATTAGACCCGGATGCTATATTCCCTCCCGTGGTTCCCTGCTGCACCAAAGAGGTATCATCAAGAACCAACGCGTTAACCTCTATCTCACTGGCGAAACCGATATATTGCACAGGTGTCGGAGGGTCCGTACTTAAATCCGGCGGCGTATCAGGCGGAATAGCCCCCGAAGCGTCTGTAAATAAACGCAAGCCTTGCGCCTCAAAACGGATTGCCATTTTATGCGCAAATTCATCTAATTGCGCGGTTTGCCGTGGGAACACTTCATCCCTCAACTCTATCAAGCCCCCCAAACGCCCGCCAATATTGCGGTCGGTAATATCAATCGCATTGGCATTTTCAAACGGATCACCAACAAAAATACCGGCCGCTGTATCGGGATAGGCACTCTCCGCAGAAAGCTGCGTTGGCCTGAAAAACAGTTCCTGAGCTTGCTCTGAAACTAACTCTACCCCTTGGGAGGTTTGAACAACCAAAACACCATCACCGCGCCTGAATGTCGTAATATCAATCAGTCCGGATAACTCCTTAATTGCAGTATCACGAACATCCTCTGTTGCCGCCGTTGTCGATTGCCCTGCATTGGCAAATCTGATCTGGCTGTTCAACTCGGCAATTTGTTCCAGTAAATCATTAATATTATCGACCACAACGGCCGCCTCAGATTGTGCATCATTCCGCAATGTTCGATACATATCGGACAAATCGTTAATTTTATCTGCGGCATCAATCGCCTGATCCACCACATCGGCAATTAAAAACTGATCGTCCGGCGCATTGGCCAGCGCAGAAAATGTATCTTGTAACTTCGTCACTTCGGCAGCGACCGAGACATTGGCATCCGGCGCGCCGTTGAAATTATCAATCTGGCTAAGATATTCTGACTGAACATTGTAATAACCAACCGCGCTAACCTGTGTCCACAAGTCACGACTTAGGCGCAAATCGACATTCCGCACGATTGTTTCACTCAGAACGCCAATACTTTTGCCCTCAACAACTTGCGAACTTTGGGGCAAAATTTTCCGAGTATAGCCATCTGTGCCTACATTCGCGATATTCGTAGATATCACATCCAGTTGCTGCTGATTAAGACGCAGACCGGATAAAGCGGACGATAAGCTGGTTAATCCCATGATTTAACCTCATTACAATTACAGTGTTTCTCATCACCTGCGACCACATCTGTGGACAGGTAAGAGTAACAATGCAAAAGCAATGCCAACTTTTGGTGTAATCAGGAATTTTTGAAAGAACAGACCGTTAATCTGAAATCTGTGACGCCTGCATCGCTTCGTACATATTGGCGTTCACTTCTTCGACATGCTCTGATAGGGCCTCTTCAACCAAAACAGATGTCAACATTTCACGACGTAGCAAAGATTCAAAGCGATCACGCTGATGCATAATGGTAATCGCATCCAAAGACGCACCAATACGCTTCACGTTTGCGGGCTTATCATACAGATTGGTATAGAAATTCGGGCTTTGATAGATTTTCTTTGTCAGAACTTCCATTTGCGCATAATAACTCGGGCGTTCACCAAGGATTTCATCGATTTGATCTTCGATTGTCATATCGGCACTATCCGTTGTCGACCCGTTACCGTTCATATCAATCGGCTGCAACCCGAACTCTCTCAACAATGCCTTCATATATGCCCAGCCCGCATCTTCTGCCAAAGCAGTCGGAGCAGGACGCGTAGTCGGCGGTGTTGAATCACCAAATGATGGTGGTGGAGGCGCGCTTGCCGTTGCCGTTGTGGCCTGACCTTCGGGCGCACGGGCTTTCATACCCACGATGTTAATGAATGTGTTATGTGCGACACCCATTTTCGCGGCGTAACTACGCGATGCGTAGTGGCCTCTTGGATCTTTTTCAACTGATTCAATATCTGAAATATCAAAATTACTCGGGAAGTACAGGTTTTTAACCAGTGCGATAATATCTTCTTCATCGCCGGTTGCCGTCGCATCTGTAAAATCAACATCAAGTGTTAGCGGCACTGCCAATGTTCTTGTGTAATCGACATCTTTATTTAAACGCGCAAGCTGCTGTCCGGGCGTACCCGAACCGACGATGTCACAAATGGCTGACGCGGCGCTGTCATTGTCTTTTTGGTCACAGAAAACATCTGCATATTGTTGAATTTTTGCATTCTCATAAATTTTCAAACTATGAGAAGCCGCGGTATTTTCAACGCCCATATATTCATCCATAAGCATCTTATTCAAGAAATGCTTATCAACTTCACCTTTGGTTTCACTGTGCGCCACACTGCGGATAAATGTACCGATACGACACATTTGTTCACTTGGGTGATAATCCTTGTGCGCACGTGCCATCAATTCCTGATGCTTGCGCTGTGTCTTAAGTTGAATACGCGCATCAATGAACATACCGATGGCCTCAGTCTGCATAACCATCACTGTGGTTAATTCAAGGCTCATACGTATTAACGCGGAAGACCAGCGCGACTGAACGGCACTAAGGTTAGATCCGCTACTGTCACCGAACAGGCCGAAGAACACTTCGATTTGTCCGGGGTTAAGATTTTCAATATCACTTGTGATGCCGGCATTTTGAAACGCCATTTTCAATGCTGCATCCTGATCGCCCTTATCCTTCGGATCTGACGGCAACCCAAGCTTTGCAGAGAATTTACCTGCCCAGTCAGCGGCCAATTCATCGTGACGCCCTGCATTATCTATTTCAACGCCTGCATATTCATCCAAACCGGACGCAGAAACAGAAACGTCACCTGTTGCTTTATCCAAATTCAATAAAACACGCAACGCTTCGTCCGACGCGGCTTTCGCATCAAAATCAGGGCCGCGCATATTGAGCTCATATTGAACAATACGCTGCGCAGTGTCTTTAATTGATTTCTTATCAATCGGCAGTGCCAAAACACCGTCTTTTTCAATCTTTTTACTGTTTTGCTGAAGCACATCTTTACCGGCAAGGATGCGGTAATCAACCTGCGTTCCCGGTTTAAAATTGCTTAGACGCACCTCTGCCGCATTGTCCGAGGAAGGCATAACATATTCCTTCACACCCCAGACGGATGCAACGGCCACAACTGCGATGGTTGCACCCATCACCGCTTTCTTGGACATCGCTGTTTTTATCCGCTCTGTTACATGCATGATAATATCCTTACTACTCTTTCAATGTCGTGCCATCTGTATTAAAGGCACGAATATTGTCTTCTACTTCCCTTTGTAACTGCTCTACTGATACCTCTAATAAAACAGAAAGGGATGCTTCGGTTCGCAAATAACTCTTCAACAAATCAAACTTTTGAATCAATCCGATTGCCTGCATCGCCACACCCTTACGCTCCACGTTTGCGGGTTTGTCATAAAGGTTGGTGTAGAAAATCGGTGTCTGGTACGCTTTCTTCGTCAAAATTTCCATCTGCGCATAATAACTCGGGTTTGTACCCAAGAACTGGTCAATCTCACCTGACGGCATGCCCAGCTCTTCAAGGAAAGAAACA
>Ga0256829_1002550_pt1 | contig 13470 bp, 17 predicted proteins | sample 131447metaG_FD_185979 | JGI IMG/M metagenome (GOLD analysis project Ga0256829, IMG submission 185979) | Hydrothermal vent microbial communities from Lau Basin, Pacific Ocean - 131-447 | ecosystem: Environmental > Aquatic > Marine > Hydrothermal vents | place: Pacific Ocean: Lau Basin | collected...
CATATTCCTTTGGTGCATTATTTCCGCTTTGGCAAAGGGAAAGTGGCACAAATTCGTCGTGAAAAAGCATTTGCTGAAGAGTCGCGCAAACGCTCTGAAACGCGTGACGCACGTATTGCGAAAGAGCAGGCTGAAAAAGAAGAAAAGCGTCGCATTGCCAAAGAGAAAAAAGAAGCAAGAGCTAAGGCATTGGCAGAAAAACAAGCCCAAGAAGCTGCTGAGGGTGAAACCAAAAAACCTGAGGCTGAATCATGATTTTCTTAAGTTCACCCCATCAACATAGTGGCAATAGCATACAGTTAACTATGTTTTCGGTCATCATTGCTTTGATTCCAGCAGCTATGGTCAGTGTGTACTTGTATGGTTGGCTGGCAGTGTTTTTACTGACCACTTGTATTGGCATCAGCCTACTCACTGAATATGTAGTACTGCGTATGATGAAGCGGGATACAGCAAGGCTATGGGATGGTTCTGCAGCATTAACAGGTTTATTCCTAGCATTGGTATTGCCTGCGGCAGTGCCATGGTGGATTGCTGTGTTTGCTTCTGTGTTTGCCATCCTTTTGGGTAAACAATTGTATGGTGGTTTGGGTTATAATTTATTTAACCCTGCATTGGCTGCGCGTGTGGTATTATTGATTTCATTCCCTCTGTATATGACCTCATGGTTGATACCCATGCATATGGGCGCAGGGCTTGATATGTATGACTTCAGCAACAGCCTATCCTTTTTCTTTTTAGGGCCTGATGCGGTTAAACAAACATGGGATGCCATCACCATGGCAACACCATTAGGGCATGTAAAAACAGAGCTTACCCAAGGCATTACTGTGGGTGAAGCTTTAGCCAATTATCAGTATTCCACACTCAATGCTTTTATTGGTAGGGAAGCAGGTAGTTTGGGTGAGGGTAGTGCTTTGGCGTTGTTGATGGGTGGCATTTGGCTGATGGCAAGACACACCATTTCTTGGCATATTCCTGTGTCTTATTTGTTAACAGTGGCTGTGTTTGCAAGTATTTTTAACCTAATTAACCCTGATATTTATGCGCCGCCATTGTTTCACTTGTTAGCTGGTGGTTTGATTTTGTGCGCATTTTTCATGGCAACAGACCCCGTATCTTCACCGTCTTCGGGCATAGGTAAAATTGTGTTTGGTGTGGGCTGTGGTTTGCTTACATGGGTGATTCGTACGTTTGGTAACTACCCTGAAGGTGCGATGTTTGCCGTGGTTCTTATGAACTGTGCCACGCCATTGATTGATTATTACGTTAGACCTCGTGTGTATGGTCATCAACGCGGTGAGAAATCATGATAAAATTGGATAAAACACAGCAACGCATGGTGCTAGCATTATTTATGGTCGGGCTGATTGCGGCATCATTACTGGCAGTCGCAGACCAAATCACGCAAGAACCCATTGCAGCAGCACAACGGGAAGCATTGCATAAAGGTTTGGTACAAGTCTTGCCTGAGCATGAGAACGACCCATTGCACGATGCATTTGTATATCAGCTTTCAGATACTAAACAGCTTCAGGTCTTTCCTGCGCGTGATAAACGTGGTCGTGTGATTGGATATGCGTGGGAACAAATTGCTCCCGATGGTTATTCAGGCACGATTCGTATTTTGATGGGCATTCGTGTTGCGGGTGAAATTGTAGCGATTCGTATTACCGACCATAAAGAAACACCTGGTTTGGGTGATGGTATTACCAAAAACACAGCATGGCTAAAAAGTTTTGTCAGCAAGACATTGGATAATGCTAAATGGAAAGTGAAAAAAGATGGTGGTGATTTTGACCAGTTTACAGGGGCAACCATTAGCCCTCGTGCTGTGGTCAAAGCTGTGCACAACGGATTAACCATGTACAAAAAAAGTCGTCGAGGTTTTTACAAAGCATACAAAGCCAACCAAAAGAAAAAAGAAGATAAACAGTTGGTAGAGCAAAAAACTGGAGGTTCATCGTGAATACATCATCATCCAGTACAGAGATAAGCAAACAAGAGATATTTCAGGATGGTTTTTGGTATAATAATGCCATTTTTGCGCAGTTATTGGGTATGTGCCCTTTGCTTGGGGTAACGACTTCGGCAGAGAATGGTTTTTGGATGGGTTTGGCAACATTGTTGGTGCTGATTGGTTCTAATTTAATCGTATCATTGGTTCGAGACTTTATTCCAAGTGAAGTGCGTATTCCTGCTTATATTGTGATTATTGCATCTTTGGTGACAGTGGTTGAATTGGTGATGAATGCTTGGATGCATGAGATGTATTTAATTTTAGGGCTATTTATTCCCTTGATTGTGGTGAACTGTGCAATTTTGGGCAGAGCGGAAGCTTTTGCCAGTAAAAATAGCGTGTCGGATTCATTGGTTGATGCTTTGGGCATGGGTTTCGGTTTTACGTTTGCGTTATTACTTTTGGGTAGCGTTCGTGAATTGCTCGGGCAGGGTCAATGGTTTGGCTTTGATGTGTTTGGCGCGGATTACCCTGATGTATTGGTCTTTATTTTGCCACCGGGTGCATTTATTGCGCTTGGTTTTATTTTGGCAGGTGTAAATCTCATCAATATGCGTATGCAAAAGAAAAAAGAAGCAGCCAAACAAGCTGATTTGGCTGCGGAAGTTGAGCAAGTCTCAGAAGTTGATGCCCAAGGAAAAACGACAGCAACTTAATGCTAAATATTCGTAACCTATCCTTATCTATTCCTGTATCTGGGCAGCATATTTTAGCTGTTTCCAATGTATCTTTGACACTAGAAGCAGGCAAAGTTTTGGCTTTGGTGGGGGAGTCGGGCTGCGGTAAAAGTTTGACGGCGCAAAGCCTGCTGCGATTGGGTGAGTTTCAAGGTGTAAACAAAGAATCAGGTGATATTTTGCTTCATGGCAAAAGCTTGTTTGATGTATCGTCAGAGGAACTACGCAAGATTCGTGGCGGTGTTATTTCCATGGTTTTCCAAGAGCCAATGACAGCGTTAAACCCTGTGTTTTCTATTGGCAGTCAAATCTTAGAAGTGATTCATTTGCATACCGAGCTAGATAAAGATGCAGCAGTGCAAAGAGTATTGGCTTTGTTGGCGAATGTTGGTTTGCAAGATGGTGAGCAGCTCATGCGGCAATATCCAGATTCACTTTCAGGTGGCATGCGTCAACGTATTTTGATTGCCATGGCAATGGCAGGTGAGCCTGAATTTATCATTGCTGATGAGCCAACCACGGCTTTGGATGTGTCGGTGCAAAAGCGCATTATTGCTTTGTTGCGCAATCTGCAACGCGAAAAGGGACTGGGCATGTTATTGGTCACCCATGATTTTGGGCTGGTAGCTGAAATGGCGGATGAAGTAGCTGTGATGTATGCGGGTGAAATTGTTGAGCAAGCATCCGTGATGGATATTTTTGATAAACCATCTCACCCTTATACCCAAGCCTTGATGAAATGCCGCCCTGAATATACCAAAGATGGTCAGTTAGCTGTGATTCCTGGCAATGTGCCAAGCCCTGGTGATTGGGCGCAGGGCTGCCGTTTTGCACCGCGTTGCAATCAAGCCAATCAGGCTTGTTCTGCGGCACCTGTTAGCCTTGATGCTTGGCATAGTGGGGCACATCAAGCGCGTTGTATTCGGGTTGATGAATCATGAGTGTGTTAAGTGTTTCGCATATTCGCAAAGTCTTTAAGGGCGGTGGATTTTTTGCTAGTGGTGCGGAAAAGGTTGCCGTCAATGATTTAAGCTTTGATTTGGCTAGGGGTGAAACATTGGCAATCGTGGGTGAATCAGGCAGTGGTAAGTCAACAACTGCACGATTAGCTATGCGTTTATTGGATGCCGATGCTGGGCAAGTGATGTGGGCAGGCGAAGATGTGAGCACTCTTTCGGGCAAAGCTTTACGCAAAAAACGTAAACACTTGCAGATGGTGTTTCAAGATCCCTTTGCATCGCTAAACCCTAAAATGAAAATCGTGGATACAGTGGCAGAAGGTTTACGTGTTCACCAGCCTCATTTAAGCAGTGCAGAGCGCAGGCTTAAAGTCGCTGAAACATTGCAATTATGCGGTTTGGGTGAACAAGCTTTGGATAGGTACCCACACCAATTTTCAGGGGGGCAACGGCAACGTATTGGCATTGCTAGAGCATTGATTGTGGAGCCAGAAGTGTTGGTATTGGATGAGCCTGTATCTGCTTTGGATGTGTCGGTGCAAGCCCAAATTTTGAACCTGTTAAAAGAGCTACAACAAGAAAAAGGCTTGGCATATTTGTTTATTTCGCATGATTTATCGGTGGTGCAACATATTGCCAATCGGGTGATGGTGATGTTTGCAGGTTATGTGGTGGAAGAAGGTGCGATTGAAGATGTGTTTAAACATCCCAAACATCCTTACACTAAATCACTATTGGATGCCAAACCCATTAGTCACCCTAGCCAGCGCAATGATGAAGATGTGCTGGCTTTGGATGAAGGTGTTGCCAGCGAGGGCTGCGCTTTCGCTTTGCGTTGCCCGATAGCGAAAGATGAATGCAAGTCCTTTGATATGCGGATGAAGGATAGGGTTGCATGTCTATTCCCACTGTAACACTGCGTCATACTCGCGCCACCCCAGGGTGTACTCTCTGCCTTCGGCATTCACCTTAAGGCGGGTATCTGGTGCTTTTGAGTTGAGTTTTTTCTCTTCATTTCTTTGCCAACAAAGAAACGAAGCATAAATCCGCAGGACAGCGGGTTTAGGCGCACTTTAGTGCGGGGCTTGCCCTGAGAGGCATGGATGCCTCGAATCAAAGAAATTGCCCTTTAAAAGCTGCTTATTTCCAATATATCAGTCCAAAGCGGGCGCAAAATAAGAGAATTTTGCTTTATCCCTTATTTGGACAGCTATATTGGCGCAGCTTAACAAAGGGAAGGCGTGGGAACCTGTTTACACACATAATTCGTCATACCCGCGTAGGCGGGTATCCATGTGTGCTTGTGGAGCTTGTAGTTGATGGATTCCCTCCTTAAGGTGAATGCCGAAGGCAGAGAGTACACCCTGGGGTGGCGAGGGAATGACAAAGGGAGTGTTGAAGTGGAAGTAGCATCTTTAATTAAACGTGTAGCACGAGGTAAACATGGCTCTGAGCATTTGAGCCAAGATGAAGCGCGTTTTGTATTTTCTGAACTATTGAATCCACAAGTTGATGAATTGCAATTGGGCGCATTTCTGATTGCCCAACGTATGAAAGGCGAAGTATCAGAAGAGCTTGCAGGTTTTGTGCAAGCTGCACGCGAACATATTTCTCATTTCGATGTCATCAAAGCCCCCGAAGGTGCGGTAGATTTGCCATGCTATGCAGGCAAACGCAGGGCTGCTCATGCTTATTTGATTGCAGCTTTAGAAGCTAGGGATAAAGGCATTCCTATTTTTGTGCATGGCGTGTCCTCCATACAAGGGCGGGTCACAGCTTGGCAAGTGTTGCAAACTGCAGGGGTGAAGTCGGCAAGCTCTTTATCTGAAGCCAAGAATATCATGCAGGAGCATGGTATAGTGTATATGGATTTAGCGGACTTATGCCCTGATTTAAGCCGAATTTATCATCTGCGTGATAGACTGGGTGTGCGCTCCTTTGCCAACACCGTAGCAAGGTTGCTCAACCCCATGCAGTGCGACAAACAGCTTAATGGTTTCTTCCACACGCCGTATGCTGAGTATATGGCGCAAGCCAATGTGTTGCTTGGTCAGAAGGAATCGTTGATATTTATGGGTGCAGAGGGCGAGCCTGAGTTGTATGCCGACCGCCAGAAGGTGGTGAATCAGCAAGTGGGCAGCAAGGTTGAGCAAGTGAAGTTTGAAGATTGTGGTTGTGAGACCTATCCCAAGCAGGCAGTGGATGACCTGCAACAGATTTATGATGATTTCCAGCGTATGTTAAATGGCGATAGAACCGAGCGCGAGCAGGCTACGATTGATAGAGTAAGAAAACACTTATATATCAAGGACTTTAGTTAGGAACCAGTCTGCTAATTCGGTCTTGCGCATAACATTCTTGCCGCCTAAAAATGGTCGACTGTTTCCCTCATTATATAGCAGGTTTCTTGAAATAAGCTCTGAGCAAAACATTCTCATCGCTTCACTAGACAAGTTAGGGAAGTTGTCTGATACTATTGGGGGAGAGGCGGATTCAATCACCTCATTAGGTTTAGAAATATAAAAAACTGGTAAATTATCAAAGCTTTTACTCTTAGGTGTTCTTGTTGCAAATAATAGTATTTCAACATGGGTGTCAGAAAGGTCATTGATTAGCTTATTTAAAGTTTCCGCTTCATCCCACAAGATGTCACCTACAATGAAGTCAGAAATTATTTTAGAAAACCTGTGTATTTTCTTTATTGAATGAGTTTTTAATACGTCTGAATAAGCTTGGTTGATTAAGTCAAATAAGTGTTCGTTGTTTATATTAGGCATAGTTTCGAGATGATTCAATCGATTATGAATATCTAAGAAAAAGGCTGCATGCCTTTTTCGGACATAATCTTGTGCCGCTTTACTAATTAAAAAGTCAGTTGATGAACCAATAGATGGGATTAATTGAATTAGTGTTCTCAATAATGTTGAGGTTTCATAGAGGGCTGCAAGTTTGTCAAGACTTCCCATTTTTTTATTGAGGACAATTTGTTTTTTATCATTCATACTCAATACATTAGTAGATAAAAGAGGGCAAACAAGTGATAATACACTTGGCTTATCTAAAAGATGGTAGTGACAGGTTTATTATGAATAAAAATAAAGATTACCACGCGCATATTTATTATGATGAAAGCACTTATGACTTAGCTTCCGAGCTTTGTGATGAAGTAGGGCAAAAGTTTGCTGTGCCTGTAGGTTTTAAACATAAGCAGCCTGTAGGGCCGCATCCCATGTGGAGCTGTCAAATTACATTAACAGCAGAGACGTTTAACACTGTGATTCCATGGCTGATGTTGAATCGAAAAGGTTTGACCGTGTTTATTCACGCCAATACAGGCGATGATTTGAAAGACCATACCGAGCATACCATGTGGATGGGCAGTATAGAGCCACTGAACCTGGATATTTTTCAATAGAAACCACTTTAGTCATTCCCGCCTTAAGGTGAATGCCGAAGGCAGAGAGTACACCCTGGGGTGGCGCGGGAATGACGGGTTAGGTCTGGTAGTAATGTGGGAATGACGAGTAGGGATGGTCACACGGGAGTGACGGGTTAGGGCTGGTAGTATGGCGGGAATGACGTTAAATAGGCAGTAATGTTTTCAAGACTTTTGTAATGACATCACGGTCTTGCGGGGCAAGTGAGCCTGCTTTTCGGATGATGAGTTGATGGTCTAGCGTAAATAACTTCATGCGAATGATAGATGCAGATGTTAGCCCTGCTGCATCAAGGTCTGCAATGTTTACATCAAGCGGCCATGCTGAATTGGCTGCGCTGGTAATCATGGCGAGTACAGATTGACCAACAGGTTGATTAAAGCTTTTGGCATCGGATAGCACCAATGCTGGGCGGCGTTTCGTGGTTGCTCTATCTGTAAAAGGAAAGGGCACGACCACCACATCAAAGGTTTTATAGGTCACGGTATGCCTTTTCATCCTCGGCGGTTGCCCATTCAGTTAATGTGCCTTCCAAGCTTTGCGCATAAGCCAAATCAATGGCTTGGGCTTTACGGAGTTGGATAGAATTGCCTTGAATATCAAAGGCAACGGCATCACCAGCCTGCAATTGTAGTGCTTTGCGCACAGGCTCGGGAATGGTGGCTTGGTATTTTTTTGTTAGCTTACTTGTTGCGGTTTGCATGGTTCACCTCCGTAATACAGGTAATGCTAGTATTACCTAAGATGAGTTTTTATGCAAGTCGAAATGGAGAGGTGCTTCTGTTTTTGCACTTAGTCATACCGCATCACCCTAGGGCGTACTTTCTGCCTTTGGTATTCACCTTAAGGTGGGTATCCATGAGTGATTATAGATTCCCGCCTACGCGGGAATGACGGGTTAGGGCTGGTAGTAATGGCGGGAATGACGAGCGGGGGTGGTTATCGCGGGAGTGGCGTAAGGGGCATAAAAAAAGAGGCTACCTTGCGGCAGCCTCTTTGATATATTCAGACTTTAAGCAGACTTAGTTTTTCTCTTTATCCACGATTTTCTTAATCCAAGGCATCATAGCGCGAAGTTTCTCACCTGTTTGCTCGATGGGGTGCGCTGCATTGTTGCGACGTGCAGCAGTCATTGAAGCGTAGTTTGTTGCACCTTCAAGGATGAATTGTTTGGCATATTCACCTGTTTGAATGTTGTGCAAGCATTCACGCATAGCTTTGCGAGACTCTTCGTTAATCACTTTAGGGCCTGTAACATACTCGCCATATTCAGCGTTGTTAGAGATGGAGTAGTTCATGTTGGCAATACCGCCTTCATACATCAAATCAACAATCAATTTCAATTCATGCAAGCATTCAAAGTATGCCATTTCTGGTGCATAACCCGCTTCAGTCAATGTTTCAAAGCCAGCTTTTACCAATTCAACAGCGCCACCACAAAGTACAGCTTGTTCACCGAACAAATCTGTTTCTGTTTCATCTTTAAATGATGTTTCGATAATACCTGTGCGACCGCCACCGATAGCTGATGCATAAGACAAGCAAATTTCTTTTGCGTTACCCGTCGCATCTTGATGAACTGCGATAAGGTCAGGAATACCACCACCACGCTCAAATTCAGAACGAACTGTGTGCCCCGGTGCTTTAGGTGCAATCATGACAACGTTTAAGTCAGCGCGAGCTGTCACTTGGTTGTAATGAACTGCGAAACCATGGGCGAATGCCAAAGTTGCGCCTTTTTTGATGTTTGGTTCAATCTCATCTTTGTACAATACAGATTGGAACTCATCAGGAGTTAGAATCATCACGACATTAGCAGAAGCAACTGCGTCTGCAACGTTGCTTACTTTTAAGCCATGCGCTTCAGCTTTCGCTACAGATGAAGAGTTAGCCCTAAGACCAACAACAACGTCAACACCTGAATCGTTAAGGTTTGTTGCGTGAGCGTGACCTTGAGAACCATAACCAATGATGGCAACTTTCATGCCTTTGATGATGGATAAGTCTGCATCTTTATCATAATAAACGTTTAATGCCATGGGCTTGTACTCCTAAATATGTTCAATAAAACTTAAAATGGTCGCGCACCCTAATCAAGTCAGAACAAAATATCACCTATTCTTTAAGGTAGAGCAGGTTTCACACGCTTTTAATGGAAATGGATAACAGTTTGTCCAATTGCAGCTTTGTTTGTAGGGTGCGTGCAACGAATATTTAACAAGGGACTAACACATCATGGATTTGAATTATAATCATGCTTTCTGGGGCATACTTTTTGCAGGTATCTTTTATGTGGTTGGCAATGCTGCATGGGTGAACAAATGGGCGAGAGAAAGTCGGTTTATTGCCATATTGTTGTGGTCAGTTTTGGGTTTTCTAATCCTACTTTTTGCAGCCTCATTTGATATGCGCTTAGATCCTAACTTACAGTCTGGTATTTGGGAGCGTATGACATCGGTTGATGGTGAAAATCATTGGATTGCACTTACATTATATGCGCTTTTATCTACACCAGGCATTGCAGCAAACTTGTTTAGCTTGGAATTAAGAATGACACGCTTGGCATTGATTTTGCCTGGTATTCTGGTGTTTATCCCTATGGGTAAACAATTGGAGCACCCAGAAGGCTCTTTGATTTTGGTGTCGATTGGGGCGACTGTGGCAGTGATTGGTATTTTGCTACTGTTTCAAATGTTGCTTGATGTAGAGCCTGAAAAGAAAAAGAAACGGAAAGTTAGCACGGCATGAAACACATGAACTCCAGAGCTTCTATGCTGGTAGAGGCTTTACCGTATTTGCAACGCTTTGCTGACCAGACCATTGTGATTAAATACGGTGGCAATGCCATGGTAGAAGAAAGCTTGAAAGAAAGCTTTGCTAAAGACATCACATTGCTTAAACAAGTGGGCATCAATCCTGTGGTAGTGCATGGTGGTGGGCCACAAATTGGTAATGTGCTCAAGAAAATTGGTAAACAAGCTGAGTTTATTGATGGTATGCGGGTGACCGATGATGAAACCATGGACATCGTGGAAATGGTGCTTGCTGGTAAAGTGAACAAAGAAATTGTTGCCAATATCAATAGGGCAGGTGGTAAAGCTGTCGGGCTATCGGGTAAAGATGGTGGTTTGATTTGCGCTCGGAAAATGAAGGTTACTAAAAACTCACCTGAATTGGATGTGCCTGAAATTATTGATTTGGGGCATGTTGGGCAAGTGCATAAAATCAACACGGAAATTCTCGAAGTGCTTGAAGATGATAAGTTTATACCTGTCATTGCGCCAGTGGGCTACTACAAAGACCAAGCGCAAAGTTATAATATCAATGCAGACTTGGTGGCAGGTGCAATTGCTCAAGCTTTGGGTGCAGCGAAGTTGATTCTATTGACGGATGTGGTTGGTGTATTGGATGATGATAAAAATCTTCAATCGAAGTTCACCACCGATGAAGCCAGAAGCTGGATTGATAAGGGCACGATTGCTGGTGGTATGATTCCTAAAGTGAATTGTTGTTTGGATGCTGTGGAAAATGGTGTGGGCAGAGCGCATATTATTGATGGCAGAGTGCCTCATGCGATACTACTTGAAATGTTTACGGATGAAGGGGTTGGGACGGTCTTTGCCGCCTAGATTCATTGCTTATATTGCCACTTATTTGCACAACCACTACGTCAACGATACTCATTTACACCAAGTAAACTTCATATCTTTTTCCTTGTGCTAGTACAAATAAGCAGCAATCTAAGCCAATGAAAGGTTTTCGGGATGTTAAGGTTTATCATTTCTCCGTGCTTCTTCCTTTTTCTCAAGCCAATAAAGGAGCTAGCTAAGATGATTAAAGCTTTTTGTTTCATACCTGTAGTTGAGCAATCATATTTTACTAACCCTCTATACTTTTATGTCATTCCCGCGAAGGCGGGAATCCATAGATTAACAACTTGAACTTAATGAAGTACCCTGCTGTTTACATCATGAGTAATAAGACTAATGGAACCCTATATATTGGAGTTACAAGCCACTTGCAGAAAAGAGTTTGGCAACATAGAAGTAATCTGGTGGAAGGTTTTACAAAACGCTATGGGTTACACAAGCTGGTGTATTATGAGCAACATGAAAGCATGGGCACAGCAATTATTCGTGAGAAACAGTTGAAAAAGTGGGGGCGTACTTGGAAGGTTCGTTTGATTGAAGAGATGAACCCAGAGTGGGGTGACTTATATGATTTCTTATTTTGACAGTGTGGATTCCCGCCTTCGCGGGAATGACGAAGAATTTAGGGATGTAAGAAAGCTAAGATGATTAAGGTGTTTAGCGTTGTTTTTAGTTGCCTTCTCTTTTCTTCATTTTCACATGCTGTGGAAATTTCAAATCTACCTAAAGAAGAACAAAGCCGTATTGCCGACTTAATTTTCAAGAATGAATGCAATCGCAAGTTTGATTGTTTGGTATCATGGAATGATGGCGAAGACTTTGCATCTTTGGGTATTGGTCATTTTATTTGGTTTCCCAAAGGCTCTAATGCACCGTTTCAGGAAAGCTTTCCTGATTTGATACGCTGGTATCAGCAAAACAATGTGGTTATACCTAAAACGCTTTCAAATATACTTCAACCCAACCAACCATGCCCTTGGCAAAACAAAGTCGAATTCTTAAAGCCTGAAAACCAAGCGCAAATTCAACAGTTAAGAATATTCCTAGCTAACAGCAAAGAGACACAAGCATCCTTTATTATGGATAGGTTGTCACAAGCCTTGCCCAAGATGGTAGAAGTCGGGCAAAGTGATGCGGAGAAACAAAAAATAGAACAACAGTTTCATCGTGTGGCAGCAAGCCCAAATGGTTGGTATGCCCTGATTGATTATGTGAACTTTAAAGGTGAAGGCATTAAAGAGAGTGAACGTTACCAAGGTAAAGGTTGGGGTTTAGCTCAAGTATTGCTGGCGATGGATGAGCAGGGTGATGCTGTTGTTGATTTTCGGGGTGCGGCAAAACAAGTATTGTCGCAACGTGTTCAGTTATCACCACCCGAGCGCAACGAACAACGCTGGCTCAAAGGGTGGTTTAAAAGAATAGATACTTATCGCTGATTATAGGTGTTTATCAGCCATATCTTTTGCATCATCAAACAGATTTTGTGCTTTATCTGCCATATCTTGGGCATGTTGTGTGGCTTGGTCTGCAGCTTGATGTGCGGCATCAAGTGCATGTTTAGCTTGTGCTGCGGGGCGTTCTTCTTCGGTGCAGGCTGTGATTGCAGTCAATGTTGCGATTAAAATGATAAGTTTTTTCACGGTTTCTCCTTATGTGTAAAAAAACATATACTTTCTTTTCACAGCCTAAAAATCAATGCAGTTAATACGCCAAAGTTCTTTGCTGATGGTCTTGTCTTGCATTAAATCATAAAGTGTTGTTTTGGGTAATAATGATGCATAACTTTCATGGGGAAGGGTTTTACTGGCATTGCCGCCACTAAATTCCAAGTGTTTTGCCAATAAATCTGCAACGTAAACGGCAAAAACTTCGGCACGAATTGCTTCGGGTACAACTTGTTTATCAGCCCCACCAGGATGGTGGTGCCAGTAGATACCTTGTTGTATTTTGTCAGGTAAATTCCAATGTTTAGCGAAAATACAACCTACCTCAACATGGGTGCAGCCAAAACGTTCCGCTTCGTGGATAAGAATACCTTTTTCATGGTTAAACATGATGCGTTGATGCTCCACTTTAACAAAGTTAAGACCCATGCGTCCAATATCATGAAACAAACCTATCACTGCTGCAGTTTTAGCTTCACATTTGGGTATATGTTTGCTTACAACTTCAGCTAATGCTGATACTGCCATGCCGTGTTTCCAGAGGTCAGTTAGATTGTAAGCACCACGCATTTGAGGTATCACCTGAGAAAAACAATGTTTGGCAACGATACTTCTTACTAAGTTACTACCCAAGTGTGAAATAGCTCTGTTTAAATCCACAATAGGTTTTCTTAGACCAAAAGCTGGTGCATTGACAGCTTTAAGAATTTGGGCAGATAATACAGGGTCACCTTTGATGATGGATGTTAATTTACGGTTGGGTGCACCAGCACGGGAAAGGCGTTGGTATTCATCCCATAATGCAGAAGGCATAGGTAGCCTTTTAACTGCATCCTTATACTTTTGAAGGCGTTCAGCTTGAGAGTCTGTTTCTAGTAACTGCTTGGCTTCAAAACCACTTCGGGTATCCAAATCAAGGTTAAAGGGTTTATGTTCTCTATCTTCTGTTTGAGAAGTTCCCTTTTTCTGACTTGTGAAAACCCTTTTAAATAAATGCCACATTTTATACTTGCCTCAATTTCTTTACCCACTGATTACAACTTATGATAATAATGAAACAAGC
>Ga0256829_1002551_pt1 | contig 13470 bp, 10 predicted proteins | sample 131447metaG_FD_185979 | JGI IMG/M metagenome (GOLD analysis project Ga0256829, IMG submission 185979) | Hydrothermal vent microbial communities from Lau Basin, Pacific Ocean - 131-447 | ecosystem: Environmental > Aquatic > Marine > Hydrothermal vents | place: Pacific Ocean: Lau Basin | collected...
AGGACCTGCAATGTGGAGTCCAAGAGTGCAAAGTGATCGTATGCGCTTTGCGGAAGATTGGAGATTGATGTTAGAAAACACACCTAACTTAGATTTTTATCAAGAAATGGTTAGAGGTCTTTTAGTCAATAATGGAAAGGTTGAAGGTGTAGTTACGTCGCTTGGAATTGAAATAAAAGCAAAGTCTATTGTACTAACTAACGGAACATTTTTAAATGGCTTAATTCATATTGGAGATAAAAATTTTGGTGGTGGTAGAGCAGGAGAAAAAGCAGCAACAGGTATAACAGAACAGTTGGTAGATTTAGGTTTTGAATCTGGTAGAATGAAAACAGGAACACCTCCAAGAGTTGATGGAAGATCTTTAGACTTTTCTAAAATGATTGAACAACCTGGTGATGAAAATCCTGATAAATTTTCTTATTTAGATATCACAAAACCACTAACGCAACAACGTAGTTGTCATCTTGCTTATACAAGTGAAAAAGTGCATGATTTATTAAGAGATGGTTTTGATCGCTCACCAATGTTTAATGGTCGAATAAAAAGCTTAGGTCCTAGATATTGTCCTTCAATAGAAGATAAAATTAACCGTTTTGCAGATAAAGATAGACATCAATTATTTGTAGAACCTGAAGGTTGGAATACAGTTGAATATTATATAAATGGCTTTTCAACTTCATTACCAGAAGATGTACAATTTAAAGCTCTACGCTCTGTAGAAGGGTTTGAAAATGTTAAATTCTTTAGACCTGGTTATGCTATAGAGTATGATTATTTTCCGCCTACACAATTAAAACATACTTTAGAAACTAAGTTGGTAAGTGGACTATTTTTTGCTGGTCAAATTAACGGGACAACCGGTTATGAAGAAGCAGCATCTCAAGGATTAATGGCTGGTATCAATGCAGCTTTAAAAGTTCAAGAAAGAGATGAGTTTATCTTAAAAAGAGACGAAGCTTACATAGGTGTTTTAATAGACGATTTAATTACAAAAGGTACAAAAGAGCCGTATCGTATGTTTACTTCTCGAGCAGAATATAGAACATTATTACGTCAAGACAATGCCGATTTAAGATTAACACCAAAAGGATATGAGCTTGGTTTAGCATCTGAAAAACGTTTGAAACGTATGGAAGAAAAACATGAACAAGCAGAAAAGTTTGTAGAGTTTTTTCAAAATACTAGTGTGACTACAGGAGAAATAAATCCGATTTTAGAGTCTAAAAATTCTTCATTAATGAAACAGCAAGATAAGATGTTTAAGATTTTTGCTAGACCAAATATTGATATTGAAGACATGAAAAAAATCGAGTCTGTTTCAAATTACATCGAAGAACATAATCTAGATAATGAGATTATAGAACAGACCGAAATACAAGTAAAATATTCAGGATATATAGCTAAAGAAAAAAATAACGCAGATAAACTAACGCGTCTAGAAAATATCAGAATACCAGATAATTTTGATTACTCAAAACTTAAATCGATGAGTATGGAGGCAAGGGAAAAATTAAATAAAATTCAACCTGTAACTATATCACAAGCATCAAGAGTAAGTGGAGTTTCTCCTGCAGATATTTCTGTTTTATTGGTGTATTTAGGTCGATAAATTTTAAACGTTCCACGTGGAACGTTTATTTTTTTTAGTTTCAATTCTTCCCTTTTTTTGATTAGATTTTAATTTATGAGTAAAGAAAAAACACAATTATATATAAAAGACCATTCCGTTTCTGGTGAAAAGTTTCAATTAAAAAAGAATGAAAAATATGGTTTTTTAGAAACGTTTCCACAACCAAAAACTAATCAACTTTCAGAATATTATAAAACGGAAGATTACATTTCTCACACAGATGCAAAACGAAATTGGTTTGAAAAAGCATATCATTTAGTTAGACGTTTTTCTTTAAAGCAAAAACTAAAACTAATCAATGGTTTTAAAACCGAAACAAAAACACTTTTAGATGTAGGTTGCGGTACAGGAGATTTTTTAAAAACAGCTAAAGAAAATAATTGGATAGTTTCTGGAATCGAACCAAATGCAGAAGCAAGAATAATTGCAAATCAAAAAACAGAAAATCTAGTTTTTGATATTCAACAATTAAATAATTTTGAATCTAGTAGTTTTGATGTAATTACGCTTTGGCATGTTTTAGAACATCTTCCAGATTTAGAACATCAAATATCAACACTTAAAAAACTTTTAAAACCAAATGGTAGGTTAGTGGTAGCTGTACCAAATTATAAAAGTTTTGATGCAAACTATTATAATCAGTTTTGGGCAGCTTATGATGTGCCAAGACATTTATGGCATTTTGATCAAAATTCAATATCAAAATTATTTGCTTCTATTGATATGGAAATAGAACAACTTAAACCAATGCTTTTTGACGCATTTTATGTTAGCTTACTTTCTGAACAATATAAATCTGGACGTAAAAATATTTTTAAAGGTTTTTATAACGGATTGCGATCTAATTTAAATGCAAGTCGTACTAAAGAGTATTCTTCGTTAATTTATGTGCTTAAAAACAGTTAAAACTTATTTTTAAAAAGCATAAGATTAAATATTAGTTCAAAACAACAGATAACCTTACCTTTTTTAGAAAGTGTCTTAAATCGCTTTATTTGAAGTTGTTTTTCATAGGTTATGATTATTTTAAAATTTAATTAAAATAGATTTTACTTATTAGTACAATATTTACATAAAATGTGTTTATCACTTTTTAATTTTTATACATTTGCGAAAATTCATTAAAACAAAAATTAAGATGAAAAAAATATTAGCGGTTTTATCTATTGCAATTTTTATTACTTCTTGTCAAAAACAGAAAATAGGATATGTTGACAATGGGAAGGTGATTAACGAAATGCAAGAAAAAGTTGATTTAGAAAAAAAATACGAAACAAAGCTTAATGCATTTAATGCAAGAAAGGATAGTATTGGAAGAGCTTTTCAAATGGAAGCACAAAAATTTCAAATGGAATCTCAAAAAATGAGCCAATCAAAAGCTCAAGAAGAATATGATAGATTAGGTCAAAAACAGCAAATGTTGCAGCAACAATTTCAAATGGAGCAACAACAAATTTCTAAACCTTACCAAGAAGAAATGGACTCTTTGATTACAAAAGTAAAAGACTATGTAAAAGACTATGGTAAAGCTAATGGTTTTGATGTTATTTTAGGGACAGTTGAAGCTTCTCCTAGCGTAATGTTTGCTAAAGATGAATATGACCTTACAGAAACAATCATCAAAGATTTAGACAGTAACTATAAAAAGTAATAAAACACATTACCTGTTAAAAAGCGTTAGACTTCGGTTTAACGCTTTTTTTTTATTTATAAACTGTTATTTGTCAGTAGTTTTCAGACTTTTAGTTATATTTATCGTGCTATTAATCATTTATAAAGACCATGAGAAAATTGCTAACGCATTTAATCATCTTCTTTGCTTTTTTTTACCAGGGTTTTACCCAAGTTGCAACTTCATTTAAAACTAATAAAACGTTTTATATTTATGGAGATGCTTTAGTTATTGGTAACAATAGTTTAAGCAAAGATGTTGTAAAACCTTTTAACGAATTATCAATCGCGAATGATGATATTCCTATGAGTTTTGTAGATATCGATAACGATAATTCTACTTTTAACTCTAGTTCTTCAACACTTCAATTACCTGATAATCAAAATAATATAGTGTTTGCTGCGCTATATTGGACTGCAACTTATAGCTATATAAAAGGTGAAAGACGATCACAAAAAGGACAACATTTTTACTCAGGTAAAAGGCAAAAAGATCGTTCTTTAATTAGTAAAGTGAAGTTAAAATTACCAAATCAAGACTATCAAACAGTTAAAGGAAATGTGATTTTTGATGGGTATAAAAAAAGCGGATTTCATCTTAACTCTCCTTACGCTTGCTATGCAGATATTACCAATTTATTGCAAAATGCTAAAGAAAAAAATGGCGAAATTACTGTTGCAAATATTCATGCTACCGAAGGTTTTGTAGCTGGCGGAAGTTCTGCAGGTTGGATGCTTTATATTGTTTACGAAGCTCCAACAGAAAAGCCAAAATATATTACAACATTTAACGGTTTTGCGCATGTTGGTACAGAGCCAGTTGTTATAAATTTAAAAGATTTTAAATCTCCAGAAGAAGGTGATATTACTACAAATTTAACTTTGGCGACGCTTGAAGGCGATTCTGATATTACAGAAGACGAGTGTATTATCGCAAACCCAAACCTTAAAACCGCTATACGATTAAGTACTGATCAAAGGGAAGAAAAAAACTTTTTCAATAGCAGCATTTATAATAAAATTGAACGTTTTCCTAATAGTAAAAACACTTTAGGATTTGATATTGCGCGGTTAACAGTACCAAATAATAAAGAAACGGTTATTGATAATAATACTGATAATGTAGAACTTCTTTTTAATACTAAAGAAGACCGATTTTATCTATTTTTTGCCGCTTTTGAAACTGAAATTAGTCAATCATTTTTTAATGAAATTGAAACTAATTTACCAGAAAATGCGATAGTAATAAAGTCAAATAAAATAGAAGAAAAAAAGCCAAAAATTATAGAGGAAAAAATAGAAATTCAATCTAAAACAGACATTAAAGCAACAGTAATTAATAATGAAATTAAAGTTGAAAAAGTAGCACTTAAAGAACCAGAAGTTATAGAAGAAAAGCCAATTGAAAGTCCTATCAGTTCAGAAATAGTAACCTCAAAAATTCAACAAGAACAATTAAAGCAAAGTAATGTTATTATAAGTTCTTCAACATATGTAGAAGCCTTAAAAATTAAAGAAAACCCTCTAGAAACTCAGCAATTTAAACTGATCTTAGAAAAAAACGCAGCTGAGATTGAAGGTGCAAAAAAAGGATATTATGTGATTACTAAGTTTTTCTCTTCACCAGAAAATGCTTTTAACTGGCAAAAAGATTTAAAAGAAAAAGGAATTAGAAGTGACTTTTTGATAGACGAAAACAACAAGTTGTATTACGTTTATATCTTTCATACAGAAAATTTTTATGATGCTTACATGCAACATAAATCGTTTTTAGAGCAAAATCTTTTTAAGGATAACTGGGTATTTAAGGTAAATATGACAGACTTTTAATCTATTGCATTAAATACAAAGCAAAAAGAGTAGGAATTAAATAGATAACAATAGTTCTTGCACCGTCATAATCTTTAGCTACACGCTGCCCAAACAATAATAAAAGTAATGTAATAGCGCTTAAAATAGCAGCATAAAATCCTAAAGTAGAGTTATCATTAACTACAAGTTGGCATATACCTAAAACTGCCAAAATCCCTGCAATAACTTCTATTATTAGGATAATAGCAACATTTATTTCTACTATCTTTCCCATAAAAGTTTTAGAAAAATGTTCTTTTAACCAGCCAATATTTCCTTTCCAATCTAAAATTTTATCTAATCCAGATTGTAAAAAAGTGATGGCTAAAAAAAGTAATAAAATTATTTCGGTAATGTGGTCTAAAATAGAAATCATAGTTAATTAGTTTATATTCAAAGATATTAAAATTATAAAGGAAATTTTAGCTTAAAACTACTCTTGCTTAGCGTGTAAAAGTCTAGTTAGTTTTATAGATAAATCGGTTAGTATGATTTTAGAATTTCCGTTACGCTCTATATGATAAATTGCATCTTGTAACTCGTTAGAAATATCTAAAATATTATTATTGTGTACAAAAGGAGCAAATTTTGACAAGTCAAATTTTTCAGCTTTAGCTTCAAAAAACACCAAATCCTCAGCACCGTAATTAAGCAGTAAGGCTTGTCTAAAAAAGTCTAAACAGAAGTTTAAAAATTGCTTTTGTGTCTCTCTACCTGTTTTTGCAATTTCTTCGCTCCAACCTATTAAATCGTGTATAGCAGCTTTGTTTCCTTTAGCTTTAAAAGCAGATCTAATCCAAAAGACAAACCATTTTTCAAACTGAGTGTCTTCGCTATCATGATAGACTAAATCGCATGCTTTGTTATAATTACCTTCGGCTTGATGTGCAATTTTAGTAGCATCAGCTTCATTAATATCAAACTGTTTTATCAATCCGTTTTTTATATCTTCTTCTGCTAATGGCGGAAAATGTATAATTTGGCAACGTGATCTAATGGTATTTATAATTTGCTCTTCGTCTTCGGCAATTAATAAAAAAATGGTCTTATTTGGCGGTTCTTCAATTAACTTAAGAAGCTTGTTTGCTGCTTGCGTGTTAAGCTTTTCTGCCATCCAAATTAGCATAATTTTATAGCCACCTTCATAAGCTTTAAGGCTAAGAGATTTAACTATATCTTGGGCTTCATCTACACCAATTTGTCCTTGTTTATTATCTACACCTAAAAGTCTGTACCAGTCAAATAAATTTCCGTAAGGTTGTTGGGTTAGTAATTGCCTCCATTCTTCTAAAAAAGCACTACTAACAGGATGTTTTTTTACCTTATCTGTTGTAGTTACCGGGAAGGCAAAATGTAAATCTGGATGCGAATAATTATTAAACTTTAAGTTGCAAGCTTGATTATTACCATCGTTTTCTGCATTGCTGTTACCACACAAAATGTATTGTGCATAGGCAATAGCCATAGGTAATGTACCAGACCCTTCTGGTCCTACAAATAACTGTGCATGTGGTATACGACCATGGTCTGCACTAGTTGTAAGGTGTTTTTTTATATGTTGAAGTCCTAAAATATCACTAAAAAGCATAAAGCAAATATAGTTTTCTTCTAAAATAAAAGCGAATATCTTACCGCTTGATTTTAATAATTACACTGTTTTGTATCACTCTAAATGTCTATATTTGAAAATTACTTAATCATTAAAATTAAATGAAATATCTATCTGTATTTTTTATTGCTTTTTTAAGTATAAATATATCAGTAGCTCAAGAAGTAAAAGTAGCTATAGATAGCACGCTTTCTGATGGTGTTTCTTTTAAGCCGGTTAACGAGTTTTATATCTTTGGAGATGCTGCTGTTATTGGTAATAATCTTTTAAGTGAAGACAGTAAAAAACCATACAACAATAGACAAGAAGACAACGACAATATTAAAATGAAATATGTTGATATTGATGATAATCCAGAAACGTTTTCTTCTAGTCAAGCAAAATTAACTTTACCTGATGATTTTAAAAAAATTGTTTATGCAGGTTTATATTGGACAGCAACTTATGCGTACGAAAAAGGTACTAGAAAAGCTAAAAAGGATAATTATATCTTTAGGGGTAATGGAGAGCGATCATCAGTAATAAATCAAATCAAACTTAAGCTTCCAAATCAAGATTATCAAGACATTACAGGAGATATTATTTATGACGGATCAACTAATGTAACGCATGCAATAAACTCGCCATATGTTTGTTATGCAGATGTTACAAAATTACTTCAAAACACAGAAGATAAAGCAGGTAACTACACTGTTGCAAATGTTAAAGCAACAGAAGGTTATTTGTCTGGTGGTAGTGCAGCAGGTTGGATGTTGTATGTTATTTATCAATCACCAACAGATAATCCAAAGTACATTTCAACTTACAATGGTTTTGCATTAGTAAATAGTAGACCGGTAGATATAAACTTTAAAAATTTTAAATCTATTAATCAAGGTAAAGTAAACACTTCTTTAGTTGTATCTGCTTTAGAAGGAGATAATAATTTAGATTTAGACGAGTGTGCCATTTTAAAGGCAAATAGCGATCAATTTCAATCCTTAAGTAACGGTGCAAGATACCAGCAAAACTTTTTTAATAGTACAATAACCAATAATTCTATGGTCAATAGAGACCGATACCCTAATAGCGAAAACACTTTAGGTTTTGACATTGCTCAATTAAAAATCCCTAATTATAATAACACAATAATTAGTAATGATATAAGTGAAACAACGATGAGATTAAAAACAAAATCAGATCGTTTTTACTTATATTTTACCGCATTTCAAACTGAGATTGCACAAACATTTTTTGAAGATGTAGTACAAGAAACAACACCAGTAAGCAAAAAAGCCGAAGTAGAACCAGAAATAGTAAGATCTAACGCTTCTACTATAGCAAGTAAAGATCCTAAAGACACAAAAAGAGCACCTTACGTATATTACAAAAAAGGGTTAAACTCTAATGCTTTTAGATATTTAAAACGAAAAAAATCTACATCTGTTATAGGTATAGAAGGAGGTTATTATGTGGTTACTAATGTGTTTTCAGAAGCACAAAGAGCAGGAAAATGGACAGCATCATTAATAAAAAAAGGATTTGATGCAGACGTATTTGTAAACCCAAAAAATAATTGGAACTACGTTTACGTACTTAGAAGCGATACCGCAGAAGAAGCTTTTAAGCTTATGGAAGAATTAAGAACAAATTATAGATATAGAGATGCTTGGATTTTTAAAGCCAATCTCGATTAACAACAAAATTAAAAACTAATGAAAACGCTTAACGATTTCAATTTTAAAAACAAAAAAGCTTTAATCAGAGTAGATTTTAATGTGCCTTTAGATGCTAATTTTAAGGTTACAGACGCAACTCGTATACAAGCAGCTAAACCAACAATAATCAAAATACTTGAAGATGGTGGTAGTTGTGTATTAATGTCTCATTTAGGTCGTCCTAAAGGTGTGCAAGAAGAATTTTCTCTTAAGCATATTGTATCTAAAGTAGAAGATATTATTGGTGTAGAAACTCAGTTTGTAAACAATTGTGTTGGAGAAGACGTAGAGCAAGCAGTATCAAATCTAGAACCTGGAAAAATCTTAATTTTAGAAAATTTACGTTTTCATGAAGAAGAAACTAAAGGCGATAAAGGTTTTGCAGAACAATTATCAAAATTAGGTGACATTTATGTAAATGATGCTTTTGGTACAGCGCATCGTGCACACGCATCTACAACAGTAGTTGCACAATTTTTTACCGAAAACAAATGCTTCGGATACCTTTTAGAAAAAGAAATTAAAAGTATAGAAAAAGTAATGAAAACTGGCGAAAAACCAGTTTTAGCAGTACTTGGTGGTGCAAAAGTGTCTTCTAAAATTACAATTATAGAAAACATTTTAGATAAAGTAGACCATTTAATTATTGGTGGCGGTATGTCTTTTACATTCGCCAAAGCTAATGGTGGAAAAGTAGGAGATTCTATTTGCGAAGATGATAAAATACCATTAGCATTAGATATATTAAAACAAGCAAAAGAGAAACATGTACAAATACATTTACCTGTAGATGTTAAAGCAGCAGATAAGTTTGATAATAATGCAAATACTCAAATCTGTGATATAAATAATATTCCAGATGGTTGGCAAGGTTTGGACGCTGGACCAAAATCTTTAGAGCAATTTAAAGATGTTGTTTTAGAATCTAAAACCATTTTATGGAACGGACCTTTAGGTGTTTTTGAAATGGAAAACTTTGCTAACGGTACTATAGAATTAGGTAATTTTATTGCAGAAGCAACTAAAAACGGTGCATTTTCACTTGTTGGTGGTGGCGATTCTGTTGCTGCAGTAAAACAATTTGGTTTTGAAGATAAAGTAAGCTACGTAAGTACTGGTGGAGGCGCAATGTTAGAAAGTTTAGAAGGGAAAACTTTACCGGGTATAGCTGCTATCTTAGAATAAAATATAAATAATTAACGTTAAGCAATAAACGCTTTATATGTCTTTAAAAAAATCATTTTTAATAGTTTCAATTTTATCACTTTGTTGTAGCTGGTTATTGGCACAAGATTCCTTGCAAACCAATTCAACTAGGCTAAAACAAGACCAATTAATTTCTGGAGAAAGTTATGAGATAGACACAATTATTGATGGTCAGACGTATTATAAAAAGTCAATTAAAGCAATTTCTGCAGAAATTCCAGAACAACTTTTAGATGATGAATACGCTGCAGAAATTGATAAAAAATGGTTAGAAGAGTTATATAGTACAACACTTTTTGATACCATTTACAGAGATGTTAAAGGACTTAGCTATAAAGCAGTTTACTATCCAGAATTAACCACAGATACACTAAAAGCAAGACTTAAAAGGTTAAATGCAAAAACACCTTTTAATGTAGAATATAATCCTGCGTTAGAAAGTGTGATAAAAATGTTCTTAAAGAATAGACATCAATCTTTTGAGCGTTTAATGGGATTAAGTAATTACTACTTCCCAATGTTTGAACGCGAATTTGACAACTACGATATTCCTTTAGAGATGAAATATCTAGCAATTGTAGAGTCTGCTTTAAAACCACGAGCTAGATCTCGTGTTGGTGCCACAGGGTTATGGCAGTTTATGTTTGCAACAGGTAAACAATACGGTTTGGACGTAAGCAGTTATGTAGATGAGCGTAGTGACCCAATAAAATCAACAGAATCTGCTGCAAAATACTTAGCAAAACTTTATGAGCTTTTTGGCGATTGGGACTTAGCGTTAGCGGCTTACAATTCTGGACCAGGTAATGTAAGTAAAGCCATTAGACGTTCTGGCGGTTATCAAAACTATTGGAATATCCGTCCACATCTTCCACGTGAAACAGCAGGATACGTTCCAGCATTTCTAGCCACTATGTATATTTTTGAATATGCAGAAGAGCATGGTTTCATTCAACATAAACCAGAATTTAATTACATAGATACTGACACGATTCGCGTTAAGCAAATGATTACTTTGGATCAAGTATCAGAGTTTACAGGTGTTAAGATAGAAACGCTTCAGTTTTTAAATCCATCGTACAAACTAGATATTATTCCTCACATCGAAGGAAAAAATTACACTTTAAGATTACCAAGAAACATCATAGGTGCTTTTGTAAATAACGAAGACCAAATGTATGCTTATGCTAAAGCAGAATTTGATAAACGCGAAAAACCGTTACCTCAATTTTTTAATACAGATACAAAAACTAGATACCGTGTTAAGCAAGGTGATTATTTAGGAAAAATTGCACGAAAATTTGGAGTAAGAGTAAGTCAAATAAAACGTTGGAATGGTTTAAGAAGTAATAATTTAAGAATTGGTCAACGCTTAACTATTTACCCACGTAATGGTGCAGCAATAAGGCAATCAACAGCTTCAAATTCAAATAGTTCAAGTCTAAAAAATTATAAAGGAAAAACCTATACCGTTCAAAAAGGAGATAGCTTGTGGAGTATTTCTCAAAAATTTTCAGGAATTTCTGTTGAAAATATTAAAGAATGGAATGGTATTAGTGGTACTAATTTAAAGCCTGGTATGACATTAAAACTGTCTAAAGGCTAAACTTCAAATTAAAACATCGTTATAAAATGAAAAAAATAATTTTATTGGTCTTAGTAGCTACACTTACTATTGCGTGTAATGATAAGAATAAAAAAGAACAAAGATACGTACAAGACTCATCAGGAGTTTTAAATAACCTTTCTGTCGTTATTGATAGTGATTTATGGAAAGGTAGTGTAGGAGATGCTGTAAGAGATGTAGTAACTACAAATGTACCTGGCTTACCACAAAACGAGCCTATGTTTGATGTGAATCAAATTCCACCTCAAGTTTTTAAAGATTTTGCTACAAAAAACAGAACAGTTTTAAGAGTTAGCAAAGGAAAAGAAGCTGGTTTAAAAATTGCAAATAATGTTTATGCTAAACCACAGAAAGTAGTATTTGTAACAGGACAAAACAACGAACAAATAATTGAAATTTTAAAAACCAATAAGGATAAAATAATTAGTGCTTTTAAAGCGCAAGAAGTAAAATGGCGCCAAGATCAAATAAAAAAATCTGTATTAAATACAGATGAAGTAGAGAAAGAACTAGGCATTACAATTAGTTTTCCTTCTATTTACAGATTTGCTAAAAAGGACGATAACTTTTTCTGGATAAGAAAAAATCTAAGCACAGGAACAAACAACGTTATGCTATATACCATTCCTTATGATTCTATCAATAAAGAAGGAGACATCATAGAGCAAGTTATAAAACACAGAGATAGTTTGGGTAAAAAATATATACCAGGACCTTTAGACGGTAGTTATATGAAGACAGAAGAGGCGTACTCGCCATTTTTATTCAATACAACAATTGATAATAAACCAACTTACGAGGTAAGAAGTACTTGGGATATAGAAGGTACTTTTAATGCTGGTCCTTTTGTAAATTATATGATAGAGGATAAACCAAATAATAGATACATAGTTGCAGAAGGATTTACCTTTGCTCCATCCGTAAATAAAAGAGACTTTGTCTTAGAGCTTGAAGCGATTATAAAGTCGCTTAAAGTTAAATAACAGTTAGATTTAAAGCATAAAAAAACCCAACGCATTTGCATTGGGTTTTTTTATTAGAATGAGAAAGATTATTTGTTTTCCTCTTTATTATCTTCTTTACTTGCGTCTTTAAACTCTTTAATTCCACTTCCTAGACCACGCATTAATTCTGGTATTTTTTTACCTCCAAATAAAAGTAAAACCAAAATTACAATTACGGCAATTTGCCAAGGTCCTACTACACCTAAAAATATACTATTAGAAATCATAACTTTTTAATTTAGGCTACAAAGTTAATAATTAAACTTAAATAATAACGTTTAAACAATAACTTTAGCATTTGCTTAAAGTGCTTAACATAATATTTTAATTACTTTTGTTTTTTACTATGGCAAAAAGCGAAAAAAAATCAAAAAAAATAAAGAAGAAGTTACTACACAAGTACCGTTTAGTTATTTTAAATGAAGATACTTTTGAAGAGCGTTTATCTTTAAACTTAAACCGATTAAATGTATTTGTAATAGGTACATTATCGGCTATATTTTTAATTGCATTTACAACACTATTAATTGCATTTACACCTTTAAAAGAATACATACCTGGTTATTCTTCAACATCTTTAAAAAAGAAAGCTATAGCGCTAAGTTTTAAAACAGATTCCTTACAACGCGTTATAGATTTTAACGAAAAATATTTTGCGTCAATAAAGCAAGTTTTACAAGGAGAAGTTAGTGTAGCCGATTTTGATAAAGATTCTATTATTCAAGCAGTAAAGCAAGAGGTTAGTGAGGTAGATTTATCACCCATAAAAGAAGACTCTTTGTTAAGAGAAAAAGTAGATAAAGAAGATAAATATAGCTTATTTGAAACCGCTACAGCAAAAACAAACTTTGTGCTTTTTCCGCCAGTTAATGGTACTATTAGCGAGCCTTATGATGTAAAAAGTAAACATTATGCTGTAGATATTGTTGTAGAAGAAAACACGCCAATTAAGGCAACTGCAGACGGAACGGTTATTTTTGCAGAATGGACAGCACAAACAGGTTATGTAATTTTAATAGAACATAGCTCAGGATTAATTTCTGTATACAAACACAATGCATCATTGACCAAATCTCAAGGAGATTTAGTTAAAGCAGGAGAAGTAATTGCAACAGCTGGTAATACAGGAGAATTAACCACTGGACCACATCTTCATTTTGAACTTTGGAGCG
>Ga0256829_1002552_pt1 | contig 13469 bp, 16 predicted proteins | sample 131447metaG_FD_185979 | JGI IMG/M metagenome (GOLD analysis project Ga0256829, IMG submission 185979) | Hydrothermal vent microbial communities from Lau Basin, Pacific Ocean - 131-447 | ecosystem: Environmental > Aquatic > Marine > Hydrothermal vents | place: Pacific Ocean: Lau Basin | collected...
TTGTAATATCATTTGGGTCAAAAGCTTGCAAGCCTATAAAAATTCCTACAAAAGTTCCAAGAACTCCCATACTTACTATTTGACTTTTCAAATCTTTTTTTGTTTTAAGTTCTAAAAATGTCAAGAGTACCATCAAAACTATAAAAGTAATGTTAACAGGGTCTAAAAGAACATTTTGTAAAGAACTCAAACTTGATTGCTGTGGTTTCTTAGAAATTGTACAAATACCAAGAGCAAGTTCATCTCTATTCATAGAGATGATTTTTTTACTAATACCTTCAATCCGGGCCAATTCATTCACATCGTGAAAACATCCATTTCTCTCTCGATAGCTTACTATTTTTTGTGCTTTAGCCTTTCCTACACCATTGAGTTCCAAAAATTCACTCGCTGTGGCACTGTTAATATTGACAACTGCAAAAAGAGAAGACATACTCAGAAGCCATAAGAGAATAAATTTTAAAATAAAGTCTCCTTTTTTATGCTTGTATCTTTTCATAAAAATAATTTGTAGCCTCTACAAAACCATCAACACTCCCACAATCAAAGCGTTTTCCATTAAACTTATAAGCCACAACTTTCCCTATCTTTGCCATCTCTAACAAAGCATCGGTAATTTGAATCTCTCCGCCTTTTCCTGGTTGAGTATCCCTAAGGACTTCAAAAATATCTGGTGTCAAGATATAACGACCAATAATTGCCAGATTACTTGGTGCATCTTGAGGCTCTGGTTTTTCAACCATATCATTAACCCGAATAAGAGCTCCTGCTTTATAACTCTCATCTTTAATGACATCACCTGCTATCACACCATACTTTTTACTCTCTTCTCTTGGAATCTCTTCAACAGCTACAACACAACATTTGTACTTTTCATAAATTTTTACCATCTGTGTAAGTACCCCTTCTCTCTCACAATCACACAAATCATCTGCAAGCACAACCCCAAAAGGCTCATTCCCTATGAGTGTTTCTCCTGTAAGGATGGCATGTCCTAAACCTTTCATCTCAACTTGTCGTGTATAAGAGAAAGTACAAGCATTAATCACACTGCGAATTTCTGTGAGATAATTTTCTTTAGAGGTCCCTTTAATCTGGTGTTCAAGCTCATAAGAGATATCAAAATGATCTTCAATAGAGCGCTTGCCTCGACCTGTCACAATTGCCATAGTCTCCAAACCAGCTTCAATAGCCTCTTCAACACCATACTGCAAAAGTGGTTTTGTAAGCACGGGAAGCATTTCCTTAGGAATTGCTTTTGTAGCAGGTAAGAAGCGCGTTCCATACCCTGCTGCAGGAAAAAGACATTTTTTTAATTTATTCAAGTTTGGCCTTTAATTTTTTATAATTATAGTTCACATATACTTGCAAGCGACTTATAAAATTTGTTTTTTATTGCTCAAGCCTTGAAAATAGTTTGAAAGATTAATGAGTGCAAAAGTAACGAAAGATATCATCAATCCTGGAAAAAAGCTTACCCACCAAGCTATCTCTACCACATCTTTTCCCGAACTCATAATACTTCCCCAACTCATCTGCGGTGCGACAATACCTAAACCTAAAAAACTTAATCCAGATTCTGCGAGAATTGCTCCCCCGACCCCAAAAGTAAAACTCACAAAATAAATCGGAGCGAGTAATGGGGCATAATACTTTAGAAGAATTTTACTTCTACTCACTTTTGCAATCTTCAAAATTTTTACAAAAGCTTGTGAAGATATTTTAAAACTTTCTGAGCGAACAAGCCGTGCGGTTGTCATCCATCCGGTAAGAGAGATAATAAAAATCAGCACCCACACCGAAGCATTCACATAACTCACCAAGGCTAAAAGCAAAAAAAATGTTGGAAAAGTCAAAAACAAATCAACAACGACTACAAATGTTTTATCTACAAATGAGCGCATATACCCAGCTATTGAACCAAAGATAAAACCAATAAAAGAAGCAATAAAAGCACTCCCAATCCCAATAGTGAGTGAAACTTTTCCTCCTTCTATAAGACGAGCCAACATATCTCTTCCTAATCTATCTGTACCGAAAATGTGAGAGAGAGAAGGGGCTAAAAGTATAGAATTTTTATCTAAGGCATAGGGACTCAGTGTATAAAAAAAATCTCCAAAATAAGAAAATACAAAAATAAAAAAGAGAAGAAAAATACTAAATTTTGGCATTGAAAGTTATTGTTTAATACCAAGCAGCGTTTGCATCATCTGATCAATTGTTGAAATCACTTTTGCAGAAGCACTGTAAGAAGTTTGGTATTTTATAAGATTCGTCATCTCCTCATCAATATTTACTTTTGAAGTCGAAAAGTATTCTAACTGTGTTGCATTAAACTGTGTTGAAACAGTTTCATTTTTTAAAATAGCTGCATTGGTATTTGTACCAACATACGTTGCTGTGATGTCAAACATACCATAACTTGTTGTGTTGTATGTTTGTGAACCAACTTTATAATCATAATTTTCAAATTGCTGTTGAATCATACTCAATGCCACTCTATTGTCACCTGTTGTACTTGAAAATCCGGCACTCATCTTCGTAGGGTTATCATGTATCGCCTGATGGAGTTGCATATCTTGTGCCCCTGTTCCATCAAAATATCTCCCTAAACCTAGTGCACCTGCAAAATTACTCCCTGAAGCATAAGAAGCATCTTTTAGTTTATCAGCAATTGCGAAAGTGTAACCAGAAGCTTTAGCTGCTGCATTTATACCTAAACTTAATCTATACTCACCTGTTCCAGGAGCTAGTTGGTAATTAAATTCTGTTAAAAAACTATTTACATCATTTGTCGCACTTCCATCTCCATTATCATCAACTTGTGCTTTGAGTTGATGTTCTATAGAATTAACATTCGTTCCTGTTGGATCACTCATAGTTGTACCAGCATCAATATTGATAGTTCTTCTACTTACTTCTTTACCATTAATATCATATATTACAATATCAAAAGCACCTGCCTTAATATCTGTACCGGAAGAGACTAAAGATCTTGCTGATAAATCAATTTTTGTATTATTTGAGGTCATTTGTGTTGTAGCACTTGAAGCATATAAATTATTTGTAGATTCTATCAAACCTTTCGCAAAGGCATCAAGCTGTGAACTAACAGTTTGTACCACTCCATCTAATGGAACCCCACTTGTTGTATCTAACACCCTACCTCTTAAAGCAAACATAGCTCCTATTTTGCCACCTGTAATTTCTTCATTCATAGGAATCAGTTTTCCATCCTGTCGTTCATAAGAGACATCATAAAAACCTAAAGCATTTGTATTATTCGTAAGCTTTAGAGGATGGTAAGTACTTCCATCTACAATATTAAATCCATTCACACTCAGAGTATAACTTCCCGTTCTTGTATTTGCATTCGTATCTACTTGTGTATTTGCAGTTATCTGTCCCACTTTTACATTCGAACCAATAAGTTCTGAAAGTGTTTTTTCAATAACATTGCGTTTATCACGTAAATCATTTGCACTATATCCTTTACCTGATTCTGCTGTATCTATTTGTATATTCAACTTCGCTATTTGAGAAGCTAAATCATTTACCTTATTAATATTCACACCAAGTTGATCATTAATCTGATTTTGTAAACCTTTTACCTTATCTTGTGTCTGTTTTATATGCTCTGTTAATGTTGTTGTTTGTTTTGCTAATGCTACTTTAATCGCATCATTCCCTGGATTATCTGCAAAGGTTTGCCAAGCATTATAGTATTGTGCTAAATCTGCTTTAATTCCTACTCCATCTATTTCTGGAAAATAGGTTGATAATGTTTTGAGTTGTTGTTGTTCATAATCACTATAGGATTTATCAGCTGAAACTGCACTATATCTATCAAAAACAAAATTATCAAATACCCTTTTTATATTCTGAATTTCTGTACCATTTCCCACTTGACCAGGTCTAGTAGTAATGGGAGTTGCTGCTGATGTTACAACTTTTTGTCTTGAGTAACCTTTTACTTCAGCATTGGAAATATTATGTCCAGTAGTATTAATGCCTACTTGTGCGGCGTTTAAACCTGTGTATCCAATATTGAGTGAATTGAGCATCGAAGCCATCTTAAACCCTCACTTCAAGAATTGATGGGTCTTTAGAAGCAACTTTATTGTAACCCTGCATCTCTGTTGGCACCAATTTCTCTAAAAAATTATTATACACATTACTTACAAGCAAAACAAACTTTGCATATTTTTTATTGACTTCTCTTAAATTATTGAGTTCTACTTTTAAGTCATCGAGTAAGTTATGTTGCTCTTTATTGAGTAAATCAGGAAGTTCTGCTTGTGGGTTTGTTGTCATAAGCGTTGATATTTCATAATCAATCATCGCCTTTTTTTGCTCAAAACTTTTGAGTTTATCCTCTTTGAGTGACAATCTCTCAAATTGTGCATCATTTTGTGCTAATTTTATATCTTCTATATCTGACTCTGTTATTTTTATTAAATCTCTTAAATCAGCTAAGGCACTTTGTAAATGATGCGACAACATATCGGACTCCTGTTATTTTTACTGCATTAACTCATCAGCAATTTTTCTTGATAATGCTTCTAAGTCTACTTTATACTCACCAGAGGCAAGCGACTCTTTTATTTGTTCTATTTTACTTGTATCTCCCTGTTTTGTAACATTTAACGAAGTTCTTTGTGTTTTTGTATCACTTTGAACTGCTCCATATGCATTACGAACAAGAGAATTATTTGTTTGTGAAATCATAATTTATCCTTTAGTGACTACATCGACACTTTTGATAAATTTTTTAACTTTTCTCGCTTAAATAATCATACAACATTTGTGAAAAACCAAAGCTCCCAGCACTTGCTTTAGAGAGTTCATCTCTATACATTGATTTATATATTTTATCTCCTGGGTCTTTTTGGTCTGAGAAAAGATTTTTTTCATCTTTCATTGCGTTATCCATCATCATTTTAATAATAACAGACTCAAAAGCATCTGTTTGTGCGCGTAAATCTGCATTTTCTGCTTTAGGATTGATCTTTGGAAGGGTACTTTTTTCTGTAACACTTTGAATATTTGATGCTAATGCATTCATTCCATAATAACTCATTATATAATCTCCAAATCAGCAGAGATACTCCCTGCACTTTTTATAGCTTCTAAAATCGCAATAATATCTTTTGGTGTTGATCCCAACTTTTGTAAGGCTCTTACAAGATTGGCTACAGTTGTTGTCCCCTCCTTTGTATAGAGCTGATTTTCATTGAGACCAATCACTAAATTATTATCGACAGGCATGGAGCCTTGTGGTTTTTGTGCTGTTTCATTCTCTACTATTTTAATGGTAATCTCACCATGTGTAAGTACCACTGGTTTTATCTTTATTCCTACACCCGCAACAATAGTACCTGTACGCTCATTGATAATAATTTTATTTTTTACCTTATAGTGCATATCTATTGTCTGCACTTCAGCTAAAAATTCTATCATTGAACGATTTTTTGGACACTTAAGCTTCACACTACGAGAGTCAATTGCCATAGCTACCTGTGTTGAATAAAATCTATTAATCGCCTTTTGTACAGCAACAGCATTTTGAAAATCTGCCTCTTTTAAAGAGAGGGTTGCATACTTTTGATTATAAAGATTCACATTAATTTCTCTCTCTATAACACCCCCATTGTAGACAATCCCTGTTGTTGGATGTGTTTGAGCACCTGAACCTCTGGTGTTGCGTCCACCAATGCTGATACTTCCTTGTGCAAGAGCATAAATCTTTCCATCCACCCCTTTTAAAGGAGTCATAAGAAGTGTTCCCCCCTCCAAAGACTTTGCATCACCAATAGAAGAGACGGTAATGTCAAATTTATCCCCCTGTCGTGAAAAAGGTTTCATTGTTGCAGTCACTACAACTGCAGCTACATTTTTTGATTTTATATCAGTAGCACGCATATTTATATTCATTGCTTTTAGCATATTTGCTATAGATTGTAGTGTGAATTTTGAAGTGGTGCCATCCCCTGTCTTTTGTAAACCAACGACAAGCGAATAACCAATAATCTGATTCTCTCTCACACCGACAATGCTTGAGATGTCACGAATCTTTGTAGCATATACACTGGAGACAAAAAGCACAAAAAGTATAAAAAATCTCATAAACCATCCTTGAATGAGACAAAGATAGCAATATCTATTCCATTTATACTACTTCGAGATATGTTAAACTTGTATTTCCAAATTTTTTTGTTTTTTTAATGCCATAGTCGCCTAATCTATCAGGTATTTCAAGTCCACTCATATGTTCTATAATGATATGCTCAACAACTGCTACAGGCAGATTGCCAATAAGATGCATCGTTTTTTCATAAATATCTTCCATCCCCTCTCGTATACTAAAAGGAGGGTCAATGTAAAAGTATGCTTTTTTCTTTTGCTTTTTGAGTCGTTTTACAACTTCTTGAATGTTAGAAAAACTATCTCCACCTACAACACTACAGGCACTTGGATCTGTCAAGGCTATATTTGCTTTGAGTGTTTTTAAGGCTGCTGTATCTTTTTCCATGAAAATAATCTCTGCCGCACCACGGCTCAAGGCTTCAATTCCAATAGACCCACTGCCTGAAAAGACCTCCACAAAAGTCGCATCAACAATAGCAAACTGCAAGGTGTTAAAAAAAGACTCCAATACAATAGCTTTTGAACTGCGTGTCGTCGTTTTTGAGGGTAACCTAAGGACCTTGCCTTTAAATTTTCCAGCAATTATTTTTTTTGTGAATGGTTTGGAATTATTTTTCATAGAATGCTTTTACTGCCCGTAAGATATTTGCCTGATACTCTTGTGTCAGGGCTTCTATGCGTTTTTCTAAGACACTAAAATCAAGATGCTCTGATGTTTGTTTTCTAAGAGGTGTCTGTGTCCTTTGTAAACTTTTATATTTTTTCTCTAACTCTATGAGCAATTGAGCCTTAGAGAAAGGTTTTAATAAATCAGCACCACTCTCACTTGAGATAAAAAAACAGCGTTCATCATCAACACAAGCAACATCCCGCACAATAATATCGCTTTTTTTCGCAACACTAAGATACTTCTGTAAAAAAAGTTCTAGCGATTTTTGTAAAAGAGGTGACTGGCACTCAACAGCTACTTTCATTGTTATCCTTCTAAATTATACTCTATACTATATCGCAAATCTTCATCCAAATCAGGAAGACTCTGTAACATCCATGCTAAATAGGCTCTATCAACTTGCACTATCTCCTCAATATACCTTCCCTTATATTTTCCAAAGTGCAATTTTTCAAGCAGTACATGTTTGCTGCTTAACTCTACTAACTCCTGCACATCCGCCATCTCACCCAAATAATCAAAAAGCAAATGACACACAAGTGCATCCCCAAGGGCATGATGTGCAAACAAAGCATCTTTAATTCCATACTTTTGCTTCAAAGCTGCTTCTTGCTTATAAAGTTGTAATTCATAGCGTAAAAATTGTAAAGAGAACTGTTCACACTCAGGAATAAGATGTTTGCTAACACGCAGAGTATCTATAACCTTCCCTTGCCATAACAAGCCTGCATCTGCGAGCTTTTGCACATCAAATAGACTATGGTGTGCGATTAAAATATTTTCATGCTTGTTATGTGCTTGCAGATACTCATAAATTTCACTTGCTAAAAAAGATGGTTTTTCCACAATCATCTCTTTTGTAATATGATGAATACTTGATGCTTCTGGCGGTATTTTTTTGCCTTCATTCACAAGTGCATACCTGTACTCTTTTGTTGTTGCATTTAAAAGTCCAAGCGAGACTAGGGTGTCACTCTCTCCAAGACCGGTTGTCTCTACATCTAAAAAAATCAACATCTTTTCACCCTCACAAGCCGACAACGAGAGGAGACTAAAATAAATGAAAAGTATCCTGCCACCAAAACAAAAACATATAAAAGATAAATACTAAACCAATCAAAAAGAGCCGTATGCTTTATAAAGAGTTCTACTCCAACCAATGCTAACACCATTTGTGCTCCAACAAGCCAAATGAGGAGTAGCAACCATTTTCTCCACACTCTTTTTATATCACCATATCCTACAACCTCAATTGTCTCAGAATTTTCTTTTTTCATACATTGCAAAAGTTTAAATGTGTACCCATTGAGGCATTGGTTAAAAACTCTTTTTAAACTCAAAAATAGAGCAAGTAGTAAAGTCACACTCCATACCAGAGGCAACCAAAAGAGAAAAATATGCCAAAGTGCTTGATATACATCTTGACTCAAAGCCACACTTCCCTCTTTCATGTAGAGAAACAGTGTTATACCAAACGCAACAATTCCGGCAAATCCAAGACTGCTGAGTGTAACATATAAAGCCCATTTTTGCCATAGTAAAAAATAAAATCTAGCCAATTTGCTTCCTAAAAGGCTCCATCATAGTATGGTAGTGCTCTAAGGTCATAAAACTTTTCTCAAAACGGTAGCGAATAATAAACTCAACAACTCTATCTTTGAGTGCACTCTCCACATTTTCAACACGACCAAAATAAGCCAATGAAATATTTTTACTTTTAACACTTGCTGTTTTATCATAACTTATAGCTAAAATCTGAAGATACTTTCCCTCTTTAATCTCCCCCAAATGCTCACTTGAAAGCGAAGCACCTGAGAGATTTATGGCTTTAAAATCAAAAAGCTTTTCAAAATGCTCTACTTTTTTATCAATTCCAAGTTCTGTAAAGATCTCTTTTAAACGGAGTATATTCTCTTTACGTGCCATTTCATAGCTAGATATTTTATGGGTCAAGTTTTTCAATCTATCAAGGGCTGAACTCATAAAACTTCCTTTTTCTTATTAGCTAATAAAAGTATATCAAAATATTAATAAGATATAATGCTACCACTAAAATTACTAAAGAGACTTATGGATTACTTACAATTACAAAATATAGACTCCCTTGCAGGAACAATCGAAATTTCAGGTGCAAAAAATGCATCCTTACCCCTTATTGCAATGACAATTTTAGCGAAGCAAAGTGTAAAGATTACAAACTTACCACAAGTTGCCGATATTCGCACCCTTTTAAAATTGCTTGCAAATCTTGGAGCCGCTGTCACATTTGAAGGCACGCAAGCAGTAGTGGACACCTCCGTCCTCACACAAACAAAAGCAACGTATGACATTGTCAAAACAATGCGTGCTTCTATTTTGGTACTTGGCCCGATTCTCGCTCGTTTTGGACATTGTGAAGTCTCACTTCCAGGGGGCTGTGCCATTGGTCAAAGACCTATAGACTTACACCTCAAAGCACTTGAACAGATGGGAGCACATATAGAGATAAAATCGGGCTATATTGAGGCCACAACACCAAACGGCTTACAAGGATGTGACATTATTTTTGATAAAGTCACTGTTACAGGAACAGCTAATATTGTGATGGCAGCAGTCCTTGCAAAAGGAAAAACCACCCTCACAAACGCAGCACGAGAGCCAGAAGTTGTGCAACTTTGTAGAATTCTGCAAAAAAGTGGTGTTCGGATTGATGGTATAGGAACAGCAATTTTGACGATTTATGGGACAGATGGAAAACTGTTAGATATTGATCCTTTTGCTGTCATTCCAGATAGAATTGAAGCAGGAACCTACCTTTGTGCAGGGGCTATCACTCACTCAGAAATTACTCTGACAAATGTTGAACCAAAACATTTAGGCTCCGTACTTGCAAAACTTGAAGAGATGGGCAGTACATTTACACTCACAGAAAACACTATTACTATTCATCCAGCCCAAGAGATTAAACCTGTGAGACTTGTCACACAAGAGTATCCTGCGTTTCCCACAGATATGCAAGCACAGTTTTTAGCACTCGCAACCCAAGCCAATGGCGTTTCGATTATAGAAGAGAAACTCTTTGAAAATCGTTTTATGCATGTCAGTGAGCTCCAACGTATGGGAGCCGATATTACACTCAACGGACACACTGCAACAGTCAACGGTAAAACACCACTCAGTGGTACAGATGTGATGGCAACAGATTTACGTGCTTCAAGTGCTTTAGTGCTAGCAGCACTTATTGCCGAGGGGGAGACAAATATCCATAGAATCTATCATTTAGATCGTGGTTATGTTGCCTTAGAAAAAAAACTAGCAGCCGTCGGTGCAAAGATACAAAGGTTAAAAGAGTAGCGGTATGCTTACTCTTCAAAAATAATCATATCATAAATACTGCGTTTGGTTACTAATGCTTTATCATGTGATACAGAGTGTGCATTTTTTGCTTGCAGTACTTCTTGTCGGAGTGTTGCTATCTCATTTTCCATCTCATCCACATTCTCTTTTAAACGTAAAATAATATCAACACCTGCCAGATTCACACCAAGTTCGCGAGTCAAACGCAAAATAAGTTTAATTCTATCAATATCTCTTTGGGAGTAGAGACGAATACGACCATCTGAACGCGAAGGGCAAATCAAATTCTCACGTTCATATTGACGAAGTGTTTGTGGATGAATATCTAAAATCTTCGCAACTATACTAATAAGGTAAACAGGTTCGTCATATTGGTGTATCATGATTTACTCCTTTGGTAACTTCTCTTGCATTATTGTAACCAAATCTTCATCAAGTTCATCTACTTTTGGTAAAACAATATTCGCCTTGAGATACAAATCTCCACGCACCTTCGTTTTACGATTCATAGCACCCATCTCTTTTACACGAAAACGTTGTCCATTTTTTGTATTTTTTGGTACTTTGAGTTTTATCTCTTTTTCTAAGGTTTGAATCGCTATCTTATCACCAAAAAGTGCTGCATAGAGTGGTACATCAAAAGTTTTTACAAGGTCATCCCCCTCACGTTCGTATTCAGGGTTTGCGGCAACAGTAATTTTCAAAAACAAATCACCTACGCGACCATTTTGTGCATGTCCTTTGCCTTTGACACGCATTTTTTCACCACTTTTGACACCTGCAGGAATTTTAATATCAAAGCGTTCACCATTCACACTCACCGAGTGCGAACCTCCTAAAATAGAGACACTAAAAGGAATGGTTACTTTTGTCTCTATATCAAGGTTTGGCTCCTGTGCAAAACCGCCTCCAAAGCCGCCTGCTCCACCAAAAGGATTACCACCCCCACCAAAAGGGTTGCCTCCACCACCAAAGCCACCACCTTGGGAAAACATTTCACGTAATATATCATCAAGGTTGGCTCCGCCACCAGCACTTTGAGAGAAATCATGGAAATTTTGACCGCCAAACATCGAATCACCATACATATCGTATTGTTGTTTCTTTTTTGGATCACTCAAAATTTCATATGCAGAGTTTATCTCTTTAAACTTCTCCTCTGCAGATGTCTCTTTATTGACATCGGGATGGTATTTGCGCGCAAGCTTTCTGTATGCTTTTTTTATCTCTGCTTCGCTTGCATTTTCAGAGACTTCTAAAGTTTCATATAATGATTTTGCCATATTTCTCTCCTCTAAAGTGAATTCTTTTATTTAAGGGCACCTCTAAAAACCCTAGTACCTCTCAGTAATACAGAGGAGTTTACAATCAAGGCACTCTTTTGAAACCCTAGCCGTAGCTAAGGTAAAAAAGAGTAACGATGAGTGTAGGCTCCTCTGTGTTACCCGAAGGGAGGGATAAAAAAAGCGATCTTGCACAAAACTTTTCATCGCCATAGCTACGGCTATGACTTATAAAAGCTTTTGCACAATCTCATCTTTTTTTCTTCCCTCTGAGAGGTACTAGGATTTTTAGAGGTGCCCTTCAGCAGAATTATATCACAAGAGTTGAGTCTATGTCAATCAAGTTATAAACTCTTAATGTAAAAAGTGTCGTACTTCTGAAAAATAGAGACTCATACCAAACTCATTGGCAGCTTCTATAATCTCATCATCACGAATACTTCCTCCTGGTTCAATCACATTTTTGACCCCTGCAGCGGCAGCTGCATCTATGCTATCACGAAATGGGAAAAATGCTTCACTTGCAAGTGCTGCACCGCTCACATCAAGTCCCATCTCTTTGGCTTTTTTCAGTGCACATTGTGCCGCATCAACACGAGAAGTCATACCCATTCCTACAGCCACCATTGCAGAATTTTTCACATACACAACACAGTTCGATTTTGTTAAAGAAGCTACTTTATAGGCAATTTCTAAATCTTTCATATCTTGTGCATCTGCAGCTTTTTGACTCACTAATTTTGCATTTTTAACTTCATCTGCACCAACTCTGTCCGCATCTTGAAAGATAAATCCACCCTCAATATGCTTAAAATCATCCGTGTCATTTGCAAGTAAAAGATTATCTGCACCCATTTCAAAAAGTTTAATACGTTTTTTCTTTGCAAAGACCTCTTGTGCTTCTTCTGTGATACGACCTGCAATAATCACTTCTAAGAAAATTTCATTCATCTTCTCTGCCATCTCTTTATTGACAACACCATTGACGGCAACTACACCACCAAAGGCAGAAACTGGGTCACATTTAAGAGCTTCAACATAACTCTCTAACAATGTCTCTTTGATGGCAAATCCACAAGGGTTTCCATGCTTAGAGATACAGACTGCGTTTTCTTCTCCAAAACCAGCGGCAATTTTTACAGCACCATTGAGGTCATTAAGGTTATTAAAACTTGCTTCACCTTTGAGTGTTTTAAAGTTATTGGTGAAGTGCTTGTCAAACTCATACAGAGCACCCTTTTGATGTGGGTTTTCACCATAACGAGTATCCATCACTTTATTTCCAACAATGAATTTTTTCTCACCCGAGCCATTATTAAAACGTTCATTCATGTAGTTTGCTATCATACTATCATAAGCAGCAGTATGCTCATAAGCTTTTATCATATAGCCACGGCGAAACTCTTTTGTGTTTTTTTCATTCTCTATCGCATCAATTACTTCTGCATAATCTTCTACATTTGTCACAATAATAACTGCATCAAAATTTTTCGCAGCTGAACGCACCATTGCCGGTCCACCGATGTCGATGTTCTCAATAATGTCATCAAAATCATCTGTTCGCTCAATTGTCTCTTTAAAAGGATACAGGTTGACACAGACTAAATCTATTGCTTCAACATTAAGTTCTTTGGCTTGATCTAGGTGTGATTGTTTATCACGACGGTGTAAAATACCTCCATGCACATAAGGGTTCAATGTTTTAACACGCCCCTCAAAACACTCAGGAAATTTTGTTACCTCATCAATCTCTATAGCATCAACACCACTCTCTTTTAAAAGTTTATAGGTTCCACCAGTCGAAATAATCTCATAATCATTTTTCACTAATGACTTACAAAAGTCAACTACACCATTTTTATCGCTTACACTAACTAATGCTCTTTTTTTCAAAAAAATATCCTTGAGTTTAATAATCTTTATAATAATGGAGGAATTTTATCTAAATGTTGTTTATAGGGAGGTAAGTACCTCTCCATAAATAAAACCAAGTAACAGAGATTTAAAATGATACCTAGTACAAGGCAAAAATT
>Ga0256829_1002553_pt1 | contig 13468 bp, 9 predicted proteins | sample 131447metaG_FD_185979 | JGI IMG/M metagenome (GOLD analysis project Ga0256829, IMG submission 185979) | Hydrothermal vent microbial communities from Lau Basin, Pacific Ocean - 131-447 | ecosystem: Environmental > Aquatic > Marine > Hydrothermal vents | place: Pacific Ocean: Lau Basin | collected...
TGCCCCCACCCCTTTGGGAGCATACAACTTGTGACCACTAGCACTAATTAAATCAATTCGATTATTTTTTAGTTCTTCACTGAGCTTGCCAAAGCTTTGCGCCGCATCTACATGAAGAAATGCATCATGCGATTTAAGTTTTTCGCATATTTTCTCGATTGGCTGTATACAGCCGGTCTCATTGTTAACATGCATTACTGAGACAAGAACTGTATCTGGGCGTAAAGCACTCTGAACATCAGTGGGATCAATTTTTCCTGAAGCGTCGGGGCTCACAAAAGTAACGTCAAAACCGATTTTTTCTAAGTGCTCTATAGGTTCGAGCACCGCTTTATGTTCAATCGAGGTGGTAATAATATGCTTCTTATTGGAGAGCTCAGCATGTTCCTTTAGCCCTAAAATTGCAATATTGTTGCTCTCGGTTGCGCCGCTAGTAAAGATAACTTCAGATTTGTCAGCATCAACAACCTGAGCAACTTGCCTTCTAGCAACATCTACGTAGTTTTTCGCCTTATTTCCGAAAATGTGTGTTCGGCTACCCGCATTGCCATACTCTTCGACCATTAACTTGTACACGAGGTCAGCTACTTCTGGTAACACTGGTGTTGTAGCATTGAAGTCCAAATAAGTTGTCATAAAGATACTGATTTTATGTTGATGTTCAGAAGACATTTTCTAGATTGCCCTGTATCATACCGCAAACTTGTTCGTAAGAACACATTACGAAAAGCACGAACATCAACACCATATTGAAGAAATCGATAATGTCACAAATAGCTTCTGGTATGTCTTTTCCAGCAATTAAGGGCACACAAGCGAATGATGAATACTTCATAGTAATGTGCCCATTGAAGAGATTGAAACGTATATTTAACTTCGATGAAGGGCAACTACCTGTCGACAAAAGGGCGCAACGTGTCATCAATGAAGAACGTATACCTGATATCGCTAGCTACATATTAGATAACAGAGACGACTATGTTTTTTCTGCGCTAACAGCGTGCATTGACGGGTTGTCCGAGTTCATTTCAGTAGGCAATAGTAAACACGAGCAGAAGATAGGCACTCTTATCATTGATGAAGATGCTGAGCTATACATTACTGATGGCCAACACAGAAATGCAGCCATTCAAGCAGCATTGAGAGAAGACCCTACATTAGGTGATGAAACAATTTCAGTCGTGTTCTTCGCGAGTAAATCACTTGAAGAAAGACAAAAGATTTTCAAAGACTTAAACCTTTATCCAGTTAAAACAGATACTTCCTTGAGTATCACTTATGACGACAAACCTGACGCTAAACTTTCTAAAACTATTATTTTCGAGAGTGACAAGCTGCGTAAGTTAGTTCACATGGAAAAGAGCAATTTAGGCCCAAGATCTAAAAAGCTTGTAAGTCATAGCGCCGTAAATACAGCTACAAAATCATTGCTTGGCAACATTACAGAGGCCAATTATAAAGAGCTAATACCTGTTGCATCGGATTACTGGCATCAAGTTCTTAAAAACATGCCGGCTTGGATATTAGTTTGTAATGATGAAGCTTCTGGTGGCGAAATTCGTGAAGAGTCGATTCACGCGCACGCCGTGACGTTTCATGCATTAGGTCTTCTTGGTAATTGGTTGTTAAAGAACGATGATAACTGGAAGGAAACCCTAACACGTTTGAAAGATGTTGATTGGTCTAGAACCAACAATGATTGGTCAGGGCGATGCATTGTAAACGGTAACATGTACAACAATACAAAAGCGGCAAAACTAACCTGTTCCAAAATCAAGCAAATCATAGGCATTGAACTTTCAGAAGCAGAGATAGCTACGGAGCAAGCTATGAATGGGGAGTACAATAACTAATGAGCAACTCAGCATTTGAATCAGAGGGTCTAAAAGCATCAATCGCAAAAAGCATCGAACATATTAAAAAGCTTTATTTGAGTGACAAGATCCCTTGGGTTATTGGCTACAGTGGTGGTAAAGATTCAACGGCTATCCTGCAATTGACTTGGTATGCTCTTCAAGAGTTAGCAAGTGAAGGTAAAGCAGATAAGAAAGTACATGTAATAAGTACAGACACTCTTGTTGAAAATCCCGTTGTGTCGACATGGGTAGGGAAATCACTCTCAAACATGGAAGCAGCTGCGAGTGAACAGTGCTTGCCAATTATTCCTCATAAACTAACACCGGATATCAAGAATAGATTTTGGTTCAATTTGATCGGTAAGGGCTATCCCGCTCCTAGAGCAAAGTTTCGTTGGTGCACCGATAGGCTTAAGATCTCGCCATCAAATAGCTTTATCCAAGGTATGGCAGATAAAAATGGTGAGGCCATATTGGTATTGGGCACTCGTAAAGCTGAAAGCTCAGCTAGAGCAGCAAGCATGGAGAAGTTTGAAAGCTCAGAAACAAATACTCGTAAAGCTCTCGGACTTACAGAGAATTCGACCCTTGATCGGGTCTGGGTTTATACACCGATAGCTCAATGGTCAAACGATGATGTTTGGATATATCTAAACAGTGTCAAAAATCCTTGGAACTTTCCGAATCACGATTTGATGGGGATGTACCAAGGCGCTACTGAAGGCGGTGAATGCCCATTGGTTGTAGATAAATCGACTCAGAGTTGCGGGGACAGTCGGTTTGGGTGTTATGTTTGCACCATGGTTTCAGAAGACAAATCTATGAACGCAATGATTGCCAATGACGAAGAAAAAGAGTGGATGATGCCGCTTGTAATGCTTCGCAGTGAGATTGAAGTTAACGACCCAAGCAATAGCAAGAAATTAGAAAAGCTTAGACGCGACAAGTCTAATCGAGATTTCAGAAGGATGAATGGAAATCTTACAGTACACATTACTAAAAATGGAGCAGACATTGTTCCTGGTCCATATTTACAATCTTTTCGTGAGTACATGTTGAAAAAGGTTCTTGAAGCCCAAGTGGCTGTGCAGCAAATGGGACCACAAGAAGTTCAAGACCTGGAGCTTTTGTCAATTGAAGAACTGGAAGCTATTCGGCAAGTTTGGCTTGATGAAAAGCATGAAGCCGAAGACCGAGTTCCACAGATATACGAGCAAGTAATTGGGAAGCCTTACCCCGGAAAGCCCAGAGCACACCACCCTATTATGAATAGAAATGTACTAGAGAAATTAAAAGTACATTGTGAACAGCAAGGCGACAAAGACGGATTGCTGTATCAGCAAATGCGAGCGGTATTGAGTGTTTCTAATAAGCACAGGAATCAGCTTCGACGGGCCAAACTAAAAGATGAGCTAAATGATGTCCTTGATAAAGGGGCATTCAACGGCTTATTTGAAGCTAAGAAATTTGCATTGGAACGGGAGCGTCATCGCCTCCAAATAGAATTAAAGCAACTCGTTTTGAAAATTGCCCAATTGAAAAGTGAAGCTTCGCACGCTCAAGAATTGCAAGAACTCGTGCGTGAACAAGATTCAATCGAAGAAAAAATAGCAATTATCACGAAGTCACTGAAAGAGGATGGCTACAGCTCTTTGTTAATCGAGACTGTGGAAAACGTTTAATGCAACTTAAATCTCTAACAATTGAAAATTTTGGTATCTATAAAGGACCTCATTCAGTCGATTTAACCGTATCAGAAAAAAAGCCTGTCATCTTGTTCGGTGGGTTGAACGGTGGTGGTAAAACAACATTTTTAGATGCTCTCCAGTTAGTTTTGTATGGTAAACATGCTCGGTGTTCCAATCGCGGAAGTCAGGCGTTTGGGACTTACCTTGCAAGCACCAAAAATAGATTCACAGAGCCTTCTGATAATGTTTCGTTAAAGCTCGAGTTCTCACATAGAACAGATACAAATGAACAGGTTTACACAGTTCAGCGCAGCTGGTTTATTGCCAAGCAGCCTGAAAATACTAGAGACAAATTGCAAGTGCTGTGCGATGGCGAGGTTGATGACTTCATAAGCTCCAATTGGGATGACTTCGTAAATGAATTTATCCCTCAGTCTTTATCTGATTTGTTTTTCTTCGACGGCGAGAAAATTGAAAATTTAGCCAATCCCGAACGTAGTTCAGAGCTCATTCAAACGGGACTTGAAAACCTGCTAGGTTTAGACCTATTAACACAAATACAAAACGATTTGTCAGTTATCGAGAATGAACGCAAAAAGACTAATATCGACGAAACGCTTATCAAGAAGGTATCAGACTGCGAATCTGAAATCGGCGAACACGATATTATATTAAGGTCGTTAAGGAATGAAGTAGCTAACTTAGAGCAATCTATAAGTGAACTAAATGTCCAGATTAATAAAGCCCGCCAGAATGTCCGTAAGTCAGGTGCTCATCTGATAGAAGACAGAGACTCTCTTAAGTTTGAGCTTGGAGCAGTTGATCGACAGCTGAAAGATAACTTGCAGCAGCGGGTGAGGCTTGATGCAGGGGCGGGACCATTGGGTTTGGTCCCAGATTTGATAAAGGAAACTCAACAGCAGATAAAGTTAGAGGTTGAAGCAAAACAGGCTAAATCTGTTGATAATTCTACCACTGAGTATGAGTCCCAAATACTCTCTATCTTAAGCGAAGGGAAGATAGATAGTTCTACCTATAGTGCGATCAAAAAGTTAATAGATGAGAACCAGAGTAAACGCAGAAGCTTCGCCAATATTGACTCTTACGTTGACTTGCCTTTGAGTATTTTTACCGGGCTCGATGAACGTATTGCAAGCGAGCAAGCTGAACGTAATAAACTGCGCAAAGAACGAGAAGATTTACAAGAGAAACAAGCTCTATTGGCGAAACAAGAAGAAGCAATCCCTGATTACAATGATGTAAAAGTAGTCTTGAATGAACTCGCCACACTAGAAGCGGAATTTAATAATAAGCAGGTCTTGTTAGAACACAATAATAGAATGTTAGAACAAGCAATTGCAAAACGCGAAGTGCTAAACACTAAATACACAAACCTGTTAACTCAACAAAACAAAGATACGTTTGAGCAAAAGAGAACACTTCAAGTGTGTGATCATGTCGACCGTCTGAAAGACACAATGCAAAGTTTTGCGAAAACCATGATCAAGGAAAATATAAAGCTCATTGAGCGAAAGATTGCCGAAAAATTCATTGGTCTTACTCGAAAAGATGATTTGATAAGTTCGGTGTCAGTTAATACCGAGACTTTTGCTTTAACTTTAATAAGTCATGAAGGTGATGTACTTGCGCCCAGTCGGCTCTCTGCCGGAGAGAGACAGTTACTTGCTATCGCTATTTTGTCAGCACTTGCCGACGCTTCAGGAAAAGAACTACCCACTGTAATAGATACGCCGCTGGGACGATTAGATGGGAGGCATCGAAGTAAACTTATCGATAACTATTTCCCAAATGCTGCCAGTCAGGTGCTTCTCCTCTCTACAGACGAAGAAATAACGGGTAAGTATTACAAGGCCTTAAAGCCTTTTATTAATCGTGAGTATCACATCGCCTTTGACGAACAAGAAAAAACATCGACTATTTCGGAAGGCTATTTTAATGACTAATTCAATCGACACTATCAAGCTTTCAGAAAAACAAAAACAGCAACTCATTCGTCTTAAAACCAAAACCGGCATCGAAAATTGGAATGTACTTTGCCGGTGGGCACTTTGTATGTCATTAGCTGAAGATACAGTCCCACCTGTCGAGGATATTCCCTCTGACAGTAATGTAGAAATGAGCTGGAGAGTGTTTGCTGGAGAATATGCTGATGTTTACCTCGCTATTCTTCGATTTAAATATGAAAAACAGAAAGCACATCTCGGGGATGTGCTGTTTACTGAATTTTTAAAAATACACTTAAACAGGGGGGTAAGTTATCTATCATCATCTGGTTTGTAATTGTTGGGTCATTAAATTGAATACTACCTCCCGTATTTCCTGACCAACGTAACGAGGAATAGACTACTCAATAATAATCCTAGAACAGAAACAATATTAGCGATTAATCTGCTTATGCCATGTCCTGGAGAAAAGTCTCCATATCCAAGTGTTGTAAATGTAACGACACTAAAGTAAAAGGCATCCCATAAGACACAGTACCAAGGCTTTTCGCCTTCGAGCAAAGAGTGAGAAACATTGTCATATGTAATTCCAGTCAATGAAAAGATAAACGTCGACAATAGAATTAATAACAAAGCTGTAACCGCAACTTTGGTTGGGTTTTGACAATTATCTGAAATGATATGAATCCAGCTCTTTTCTGATTTACCATCAATGATGCGGATAAGCTTATTTTCTTCGATAAACGCTTTTGTAGCCTCTATTCCATCACCCGCGTGTTCATGTTGAATTCGCATGGAACGAGTTAGTCTTAATTTTTCGCCTCTAAGGAACTCGATTTTTTCTCGATTTTTCAGAAGTCTATCTACCACCTTGATGGCGTGCTTAAAGAATTTTGCCGATTCATCGTGCTCATATTTTACCCTGTAGTATTTAGCGGTATCTTCATAGAATTCATATCCAATTTGATAAAAGCTGCTATCTTCCTCTTCCTCAACTAAAACAAAAATATTCTCCATTAATCTGAGATAATTAGAGTCCTTTTCATCTACAAATCTGTAAGCATTGTATATTTTTTCCAACACATTAGTGCGCTCACGAACGGTCCCATGGATTAGCACAATGTGTTCATAGAGATTTAAAAGGCGCTCTCTCTTGTTCTTATCTAGGCTATCAAAGTGTGATTTATATAGCCTGAGTTCATCATCAGTAAGTCTTTGTTCAAGAGCCTGAGGACGCTCATCATTAGTTAATGAAGGAAGAAGTTTGAATTTTCCGTCTTCTACGGTAAGCCAAGAGTTCTCGCCATCTTGCAAGTGTCGTAAGAGAGGTCTCAGCTCATCCCTAGCTCTTCTTTCTATCTCTTCTTTCCCAAAATCACTATCCACATCGTCTATATCAGGAGGTGGGTTTTCTTGGAAGAACTCGACTAAAGATTCTAAGGCATTAAGGGATTTATTTTCAGATGAGTCTAGTTCTGCTCGAATAAAAGCAATAAATGTATCGTAGTCTATATCGTTACTCATTCTGGACTCCTGAACTTCTCATTTAGTGCAGAATGTAAATCAGCTAAACCCTCCATCTCATCTGTGTTGAATGAATTTTTTTCAACAAATAAAGTGAATTTCTTTATTCTTTGAAGCTTCCCACTTTCCTTCAAATCGTCTAGGTCAGGTAAGTCTTGAATTGGAACTCCGCGCTCTATATCACTAGCATGTTCAGTTCCGAGTAAGCCGACAAATTTTCTCGCATCTGCTGGATTTTTAATCTGCAAGAAGCCATCGTTATCTTCAGTAATTGCCTCGTAAACTATTTTCAACCTATCTGTATTATCAAATTGGAATGTTGCATCGTTCCAGTCCAACCACTCGCGGCCTTTTTTCGAAGTAGATAAAAATTCTAACAATAGACCATAGTGCCTTGGTTCGACTTTATCACCCCAAAAAGACTCTTTCATTTGCTGGAACGCTCTAAAGCCTCTGTATCTGCGACCGGCTTCCCTATTGGTAATACCCAATATTTCACCAATTTTTGTAAAGGATTTCTTTTCATTAAACAGATCATTTATCAGTTTTGCACTTTGAAAACCGTCCCACTTCTTTGCGCCAGAAACATGCCGAATCCCCATCAACGTGGCTGAATACACCTTGATTTCTTCGTCAGTACCTTCAACTAAAATGACATTTAAGTTTTTAAGTTTTTCTAAAAGGTTTGTTTCAGCTGTACCTTTTAAACTTTTGAGAGCCGCAGTCCTTCTATTTCCTTCGACCACTAAAAATTTCTTGCTCTTGTCGTCATCACTTAAGGATTTGTTTGCTGGTGTATTTAATATTCGAACAACAATTCTCTCCATTTCGAGAAAGCCATGGTTGCGAATAGAGTCTTTTAGTTCACCAAGTCTTTGTGATTCAAGTCTATCAAGCGTTTCCTGCTGAAAGGCTTCAGCCTCATCATCATTGATATGTCCGGATTGTCTTTCTCCAAACAGACGGTAGTTGTTTGGGTCTAACACCAACTGTTCCAGCTCAACAGTGATGTCTTTTGTTTTAATCATTCACTTGTTCCTGTGATATTTAAATTTTACGCCTTAGTTGACGTCCATTCATAATTTACTAATCAATTGACCACAAACATCTTTCACATTGCTCTAGTCACCAAAATGAGAAACAAAAATTATTGATTAGATTTTTCCCACAAGCGTGTTTCCGAATTGTACTTCCCGCCTTCTTTGGGAATGAGCCCGGTTACTGAGCCATCAATTTCAAGACCCGTTAACTCCTCTACTTTTGCGTTTATTTCGTTGATACTCATCGGCGACGACATTTCGCTTATAATTAATCTAACGGCCTGCGCTACATTCAAGCGCCTGGTATCTTCTCCCCATTCAGCTAATCCTAAAAACATTGAGCGACCTAAATAAAAACGCCCGTCTCTTTGAGCAAGATTCAATAGCTCATATCCTGAAACTTTTAGTTGATGAAGAGAGTTATTCTCAAGGAAAGTCCCTACTTCTGTGTGGTGGATTCCCTTTTGTGTTGCTCTTAAATGAGCACACAAGGCATTTAAACAAATAGCTATCTCATCGTCTGTAAGTGACTTATCTCTTTCATAAAGTCCCCAAGTGTCCGGTCCGACTTGAAATAATCTATCAGTCGACTGAATCTGCAACGCCTCGTGTACGCCTCGAATAGCTTGCAGTCTAGACTTAATTTCCTTGCCCTTCAGTGGAGTACCTGCATCGTCTAATATTTTTACAAATGCATCGGCCATATCAACTCTGTCTTCAGGGGTTTGTTGCGAATCAGCTCTTGCCCAGACATTCTTATTTAGATAAGTCAGTTCTTCAGATTCTGATAAAATGATGTTTAATATATAAGAATCTAATTCTTGAGGTAGGGAAGGAAACTTTTGTTGTAAGAAACTTAGTATTTCAGTCGCGTGCCATTGTTTGTCTCTAGGTCCCGCGTGTAACTCTTTATTGACCACTAACACAATATTCTTACAAGTCAGGTCTGAAATTGGGTTGAATTTTTTTAATCCGTAAGTTCCACGTCCGAATAACTTTGCTTCAGTCCCTTGAAGTCGCGAATTTACATTGTGATCAGATACTTCCCGTCCTAGTATAGCTTTAGCTCTCTTAGCTATTTCAGAAAAATGTAATGGAGATTCTGCTTCATCCAAAATTACATTTAAAACGGACTCGATAGTTTTGCCATATGAGATCAAAACGTTTTCATTATTAAATCGAAGATTTTCTGCGAAACAGCCCCACAAAACAGTTATTAATTCTGGAGCTCCCTTCTCCTCAAGAGATGCCCTAAACGTTAAGTCAACATCCTCTCGCGTCCAATGTTGTTCCTGAGCTTTAGCTTTTAGGGACTGTCGAAATTCGGATAGTAAGCTTTCCCAAGTGTCTTGATTAATCCGAGATACAAAAACTGCCCCCTCTATGGTCAAAAGTTTGATTTCATTCTCAGAAAATAGGTCAATTATGGCTGCTAGATGCCGATAATTCCCCATGAATCCAGCAAACCAATTGTCTTCAATTTCTAACATTTCTAGGTAGAGCGGCTGCTCTCTATTTAGCAACAACTCTCCTATCTTTATAGCGATACAGTCATCCCAAAATTCTGTTTCTATAATTCTATTGATAGTTTTCTTCTGAATTTGGCGCACTCTTTCGCGAGTAATGCCCAATTCATTGCCTAATTCTTCTAATGTTTTTACTTGACCTGTATAACCTGTTCTCAATTCGAGTATATTTCTCGCCTTCTCGTCCAACAAAGAGAGAGTGTTTTCGAAGTGCTTCTTCAGTGGTATTTTGGAAATGTATTCAATATTAGATTCGTTCGTATTTGAATCACTTGTCTCTGAACTTTCCGCATTAGAAATTCCTTCGTTGGTGTGTGAATCTAATGGCAAAGTGAAGGAAAGCCTTTTTACGCTAAGTTCGAGGGTTCCACAAAGATCTTCGATGGATTTTTTCCCAAAATTTGGCCAACCCATCATCTCTGTTAAAGAGAAGCCAATAGCGTCTCTTAATTTAAAAATTCCTTGGACATTAAATACGTTAGATGTCCTAACGCTCAGTCCGAGTTGGCTGATATGAGCGTCCAGAATACAACTTGGTAAAATTGGTATTAACTCGGAGGGGTCCTTACTATTTATCAAATTTTTTAAAATTTCATAACGTACGTATTCAATTTCTCTAAGTTTACTCTCAGACAAGAGGCCAAAATTCTCGTTGTAAGAGGTATCATCATAAATCCCTACGTTTCGACATGCGGTCGCTAGATCTTGGTCAAAACTTTCCAGCTTACTTAACCAACCTTTAAGCTCATTGCTGTTACTTTCCAAATCGTAAAACAACCCACTGTCGGTCTTACCAAAAACTTTGCTTGTCGAAGCATTACTGTAATCAGTGTCTTCACTGTTTCGGTTTAACTCGATACTCAAAACATTCAACGGCTTCTGTGCACCGAACTTATATAGGTCTCGATTTACTATATGTCCATAAATTTCTTCTTTTGACATTGGTCGATTAGAAGAGCGCAATACCTCTAACGCTGCGGAGACGATGGTATGAGAGTTCTGCTGTAAATTGCTTATATTTGGCTGCTCAGGAGGGTGAGATGATGTGGCATAGTCAGCATCGAGGTCGTAACCGAAACCAGACAGAAGCTGATAGAAAGGTATGTTAGCAGTTGAGTCAATGGATGCTTTAGTCGTTCTGTATTCTTCAGGTAAAGACCATTTAACGCTGGCAGAAACTAAAATACATCCGCGTAAATGTGCAATTTCATTAAAATTAGGAAGCTTTGGTCTGACAAATCCAATATGAATAATTCCAATATTTTCACTATTTTTTTCATCAGACCATTGCGTATAAATGGAATTTAGGTCCCTATGAATTGTAAAACCTGGAGTTTCTCTATTATCCAATACACAAAAGAACATCTTTAAAGCTGACATACTATTAACTCTTATCTGAAAAATACTCAGTTAGAGGTAACTCACCTCTTTGCTGATATTCCTGATAAAATTCTTGAATGCCTTGCTCTGCCAATCGCTCAATATACCTGTAGATGCTTGTATCATTTGGGCAACATTCTAGGCACTCTACTACTGTAAAAAGAGCCTTATCACGATCGAGCTCACCCACTCTAAAGGCTGAATTACTCTTTTCTTTTAGTTCGGGAGGGGATTTTCGCTCCTTCAATCCCAATGACACAGCCAATCGATATATGTCGAATTTAATTAATTTAACTGTTTCCTTCGTAGACTCGATATTCGGATTCAATTCTGAAAGGAGTTCATCAAGCTGCTCTGCAACTAAAGGCGTTAATCCAATTCTGTCTGGCTCATTCATTAGTTACTCCTTTCTATCCGAGATTCCGTTGCAGAAATTCTTTTGATTTGATAGCGAGCACCTATGCGTGCTGCAAAATTTGACAAGTCTCGAGTGGGATCAATTTCACCCTCATGTACCAAAAGAACGACTTGGTCAGCCATTTTGGGTAAGTACTTAAGAACATTACTCCTGTGTTTCGGATCTAGACGACCTAGAGGAGTATCCATTACGATTGGACCAGTTTTTCTGGCAGTTTTATTTAGACCATCAATAAGTGAAAGCGCAACTATTTGCTCTGCACCGGCACTTCGTTCTTTTAAAACATTCCCAGTTTGATCAATGATTGATAAGCCATAATTGCTATTTATTTCTAATCCCGAGTATGTTTTTTCAGTAGTCAATTCAGCAAAGGCTTCAGAAGCATAGTTTGCAACATCTTTTCTTAATGCGTCACGAAGGTCATCAATACTTTGCTTAAATAAGCTTTCCAATCCCTCATATAAATTCACTCGTATTGTACTAGCCTGCCCTTTACTACCTGAACTTTTTGATATCAATGTCGATATATGCGCTTGGGTTTCAAGCAACTTTTTCAATTGTTCTTTCGAATCTTTAATATCGCTATTGAGTTTAAATAATTGATTGCTCAATCTATCTTTCTTTTCTCTCTGTCGCGTAATAAGGTCAGTATCGAAGCCTTGTATTTCTTGCTCAATCTCATCTAATTCGGTTTCAATTTTTATTATCGAAACTTGCATCCTTCTTTGCTTGGCTGCTAACTCACAAATTCTTTGACCTTCATTGCTTGAGGTTATTTTCGATAACTTATCTATTTGGGAATTCAGGGAAGTAACATCATCCATGTTGACTATGGATAATTCTGACTCAGCTTTTAACTCCTTAATCCTTAATGTAATACCATCCATTTCTTCTTTAGGAATTGGCTGGGTGCAAGTTGGGCAAAATGGGGAATCTAAACTCTTTTGTAAATCGGATATCTTGGCATCAAGAACTACTTTAGCCTGAGCTGCTTGTAATAATGAGTCTCGCTTACTTTTGAGTGTACTCATCAGTGGTTGTACACTTTGAAATAGGACGTCTTTCCAAGCATTTTGGAAAAGAGACCTTTGCTCATCAGCGTCGTAAGCAAGCTGATCTTCAATTGTATCTCGCTTTCCAATCAATACATCAATCTCATTCTTTTTCCTTTGCACAGCTTCGGTATTTTTAAGTTCATCCTCAATGTCGTCTATTTGCTTTTGAACGTCCCGCTGTTGCGTTTCAAGATCTTTTATGTCTTTTTCCAATGTAAGTTGCTTCGTTTCATTTACTCGTTGTTGTTCTGCATACATTTTTGCATCTGAGGAATTCTTTGCATCTCTGGTTTGCGTTCTGCGGGCATCCTTTAGCAATGAAGTGAACTCATCTCGTCCATTAATTAGTGCAGGCACTCCCAGAGCTTGCTCAATATGTTCCTTAATCTTTTCCCCTTGTTCATTCTGTTCAACGAGTAAGTTTTCGTATTCTTGTAATAGCTCACCATCGAATAAAAAAAAGCGTGATATTTCTTCTGGTGATACTTGGTTTATTTCATTTGAAATTTGATCGCCAGCTATGACTTGACCATCAATTTTAAGACCTATTGTTTCTTCAAAATCACTGTCAATTTTGGGTACGGCAACATGATTCTTTTTATCAACTATCCGTCTTAACTCATATTCGCGCCCCTCATGATTGAATAACAGTTTAATTGACATTGACCAGTCGCCTTCAGCAGCGGCAATACTGTTAACAAGATTCACTCTTGGAATTAGTCTCAAGTGACGTCCAAGAGCTACACCATAAAAACCCCACCTAATCGAGTTTAAAAAGCTCGTTTTTCCGCGCATATTGTCACCAAACAACAGCATCACATTTTGCGTTTCATGTTGCGGAAACTCGATCGTTTGTTCGCCCTTATAGGGCATAAAATTGTGAATGACTAATTCTTTTAATTTCATAACAGAGTATTTCCCTGTTCCTTCTGAACTCGCTCTTCAACGATGGTTTTCATCTTGGAGAGAGTATCTCTATCCTTATTGTATTGGTGTTCTTTTTGAATTTCATAACAC
>Ga0256829_1002554_pt1 | contig 13467 bp, 15 predicted proteins | sample 131447metaG_FD_185979 | JGI IMG/M metagenome (GOLD analysis project Ga0256829, IMG submission 185979) | Hydrothermal vent microbial communities from Lau Basin, Pacific Ocean - 131-447 | ecosystem: Environmental > Aquatic > Marine > Hydrothermal vents | place: Pacific Ocean: Lau Basin | collected...
CCTTGGTCTTTGGAGACTCCTCTAGCAGCTCCATCAAATCTTCAGGCAGTGGTGTGAGCTTACGGGTCATTAAGTTTATCCATGCTCCTTGCATTTCGCAATGGGCCATATTGCGCCCTTTGTGATCGTAAAAATTGTGAACGAACCTAAAAAAGGTGCCATCCTTGCTCACGCCTCCCAATTCAAAGCTCACACGGATCTTCATGCCTTGAAAAGCCTCTTTAAAATAAAAGATGTTCTCATTAAAGACCACCGGGCCAATTTGATGTTTGGCCATAGCTTTCATATCTATTCCGCGATCGATCAAAAAGCTCATTCGGGTATGGGACATGAAGTTTACGTAGGCACTGTTAGCCAAATGTCTGTTGGCATCTATATCGCTCCAACGGATCTCAAATTCTTTTAGGTACATGGGCAAAATTTTTGTCAAAGATACTTGTTTATATTATGCGTGCATAGCTTATGAGGTTAAAAAAGCGCCTCCTAAGAGGCGCCTTCTGTTTGGGGTTGCGGTTATTTTTAGATCTGACTCATTCCGCCGTCAACTTCCACTTCGATCCCGTTTACGTAAGAGGCTTCTGCGCTTGCCAAAAAGGCAACTACACGAGCTACTTCTTCTGCTTCTCCAAAGCGTTTAAGCGGCACACTTTCTGCAAAGCCAGCGCCCATTTGCTGTACTTCTTCCTCGGTCATTCCTTCCATTTTGTTGTAGATAGGTGTCCCAATTGGCCCAGGAGCAACAGAGTTCACGCGGATTCCTTTTGGCGCCAATTCTGAGGTCAATACGCGGGCATAAGAGCGCAGGGCTCCTTTTGTGGCCGTATAAACGCCTGTTCCGGCAAACCCTTTTTGATTCACAATAGAGGTGTTGAAGATCACACTACCACCTTCGTTAAGATGTGGGATAGCTTCTTTGGTCAAAAAGGCTGGCCCTTTGATGTTGATGTTGAATTGATTGTCAAAGAAGTCCTCGTCGATCTGGTCTGCTGGCAAAAATTGAGCAACTCCAGCATTAGCGAACAAGACATCTATCTTGCCATAAGTGTTTACAGCTTCTTCTATGAGCCGTTTGCTGTCTTGTGGGTTAGCTTGATCTGCCAATACGGCTTTAAAATCTCCGGTAAGTTCGGCACTGGCCTGATCTAGGGCCTCCTGACGGCGTCCGGAGAAAACAACCTTGGCTCCTTGGTTTAAAAATTCCTTTACAGTGGCAAGTCCTATTCCGGAATTACCTCCTGTGATTACTGCTACTTTGTCTTTAAGATTACTCATGCTTATGGTTTATTTTGAAACGTTCGTTTCATTATTGATTAAAAAAATTTTAATTGATGTTCTTGAATATTTGCCCTACCAACTGATTTAATAGCTGCGGATCTTGATTGGTCATTCCATTAACGCGCAGGCCTTGTAAGCTCATTAATAAATAGTGCGCCAACAGCACACTGTCACTTTCCTTGGAGACTTGACCGGCATCCTTGGCCGCGTCTAAGAGTTCTTTGAACTTGGCGTGCATTTTAGCATTGCTGCCCGCCAACCAATGTTGTACGGAACTTTCCTGATTTGCCAGCTCGGTAGCACAGTTGACCAGCATGCATCCTTTGTTTTCCGAATCACAAGCACCCTGGGCCGCTCCTTTAAAGAGTTGCTTAAGCACGTCAATAGGCGACAAGAGATCTACGACCATCTTGTCTATGTTCTTCATATTCTGATCTTGATACTGCTGCAAACTCAACATAAAGAGTTCGTGCTTACTGCCAAAGGAATTGTATATGCTACTGCGATTCAAACCTGTCGCATCTACCAAATCTTGCATAGAGGTGCCGTTATAGCCTTTGTCCCAAAAGACGGCTTGCACCTTTTGGATCACATCTGCTCTGTCAAATACTTCTGGTCTTGGCATGGGTTGAAATTCGATCACAAATATATTGAAACAATCGTTTCAAAAAAAGGTTTGACAAAAATTTAACACCTCCGCAGCTATAAAACCAACAATTTCCCTTGGACATTGGTAACTTGCAGCATGCCGCTATTAACCCCTAAATACCAACCCGCTGCTTGGATAAAGAACGGCCACTTGGCGACGATCTACTCTGCCAAATTAAGGCGCGTAGGCAATCCGTATCAAAAAAGGCAACGTTTAGAACTCCCCGATGGTGACTTTGTAGATATTGATTTGATCTCAAGCCCTGGCAGTTCTAATTACGCCGTATTACTTCATGGTTTAGAGGGAAACTCGCTAAGATCTTATATGAAAGGGGCGGCTGTAGCCTTGGCCAGAGAACAATGGAACGTAATTGCCTTGAACTATCGCGGTTGCAGTGGAACTCCCAACAGAAAATACTATACCTACAATGCCGGACGTACAGCAGACTTAGAATTTCTAATAGCGTATCTGCATCAAAACTACGAGATCGGGAAACTAGCCTTGGTGGGCTTCTCCTTAGGTGGAAACCTCTTACTTAAATATTTGGGTAGCCAAGAAGCTGGTTGGGAATTGGTCGATAAAGCTGTGGCGGTCTCAGCCCCGCTAGATCTGCACGGCACACTCTTAGCCTTAGACAGAAGAGAAAACTGGTTGTATCGCACCGTCTTTTTAAGAAGCCTGAAGCAAAAACTCTATCAGAAAGCAAAACAGTTTCCCGATAGGATCTCCTTTAAAACGATTCGTGAAATTGATTCACTTTACACTTTCGATAATCTATATACGGCGCCAGCTCATGGATTTAAGGACGCCCTTGATTATTACACTCAAAACAGTTGTGGGCAGTTTTTACCAAGCTTGGAGACCCCAAGTCTCTTGCTCAATGCAACCAACGACAGTTTCTTAAAGCAGACCAACAGTTTTCCTGTAAACTTGGCTAAAAAATCAGAATATCTATATTTAGAGACCCCTGATTACGGTGGACATGTAGGTTTTGTGACCTCAAATAACTTATATTATAGCGAACAAAAGATTTGTGATTTTTTAAATGACTGATACCACAGAATTATTCCTTGCCATTGCCTATTTAGGCGTGATGATCTTACTGGCGTGGCTCTTTTATAAATATCCGCCGAAAACGATCAATTCCTTGTATGGATACCGCACGCCAAACTCCATGAAAAGTCAAGCTGCCTGGGATTTTGCCAATCGATATTCCAGTTTAATGATGATAAAGATCACCATGTACAGCTTTGCACTGCCTTTTCTGTGTTATTTGTTCTACCCACATTTGAATATACTGATCACCTTGGTGGGGCATTCGACCTTATTGATTTTGATCTTGTTTTTTACTGAACGCGAGCTCAAGTCGCGATTTGATAAGGACGGCAACCCCAAGTAGGTCGCTATTTCTTACCTTTGCCCAGTATTAATCCGCGCAGTATGATACATTCCATGACCGGTTATGGGAAGGCCATAGTTAATCTCCCAAATAAAAAGATAACCATTGAGCTTAAATCGCTCAATAGTAAGAACCTAGACCTGAATGCACGAATTCCTTCGCATTACAGGGAAAAGGAGTTGGAGATCCGCAATAAGGTCTCTAAAGCCCTGGTTAGAGGGAAGATCGATCTGGGCCTCTTTGTAGAGCTTACCGGAGAGGCTACATCTACAAGTATCAACGGCGCTGTAGTACAGGAATACATTAGACAATTGAATACTGTTGTGCCTGGAGATGCTATGGATCACCTGCAGATGGCTATGCGCTTACCAGATGCACTCAAAACCGAACGAGAAGATATAGATCCAAAGGAATACGCATCTATTCTAGAAGCTTTAGAAACGGCTCTGGTAGCAATTAAGAATTACCGTAGCAGTGAAGGAGCCGATCTGGAAAAAGATTTCAAACAGCGCGTAGCCAACATCAGCGAACATTTAGAAGCAGTGAAAGCTATGGACCCAGAACGTATGGGCAGTGTTCGTGAACGCTTGACCAAGGCTGTATCTGATCTGAAAGAGCAGGTAGATCAAAATCGCTTTGAGCAGGAACTGATCTATTATCTGGAAAAATACGATATCAACGAAGAGGTGGTTCGTTTACAAAGCCATTTGGACTACTTTATTCAAACCATGGACGGGAAACAGTCTAACGGAAAAAAACTAGGGTTCATCTCTCAGGAAATGGGCCGCGAAATAAATACTATTGGTTCTAAATCCAACTATGCTCCTATGCAACAGATAGTAGTGCGCATGAAAGACGAGTTGGAGAAGATCAAAGAACAATGCCTTAACGTACTCTAATGAACGGCAAGCAAGGAAAGCTAATTGTATTCTCTGCCCCTAGCGGAAGTGGTAAAACGACCATAGTGCGTCATCTTTTGGCCCAAGAAAAATTGAATCTCGCCTTTTCCATTTCGGCCACTAGTCGCGAACCTCGTGGTGAGGAAAAGGACGGCAAGGATTATTACTTCTTGTCCCTTAAAAAATTCAAGCAGCACATAAAAGACGGTGACTTTCTGGAATGGGAAGAGGTGTATCGCGATAATTTTTACGGTACGTTAAAATCAGAGGTAGAAAGACTTTGGGCAGAAGGCAAGCACGTGATCTTTGACATTGACGTTGCCGGCGGTCTGCGCTTAAAGCGGAAATTCCCAGAACAGACCTTGGCCGTTTTTGTAAAACCGCCAAGCGTAGATGAGTTAAAGATCAGACTTAAAAAACGCAAGACCGAAGACAAGGCCAAAATAGATATGCGTATTGCCAAAGCCTCGGTAGAATTGGCAACTGCGCCTCAGTTTGATCATATCATTTTAAACGACACCTTGGAACACGCTCTAGAAGAGGCAGAGGACCTGGTGGATGACTTTGTAAATTCATAGGACGAAGTGGGTAAGAAGGTCGGTTTATTCTTTGGTACTTTTAACCCGATTCATATTGGGCATTTGACCATTGCGAATCACATGGCAGAATACTCAGATCTGGACGAGATCTGGTTGGTGGTCACTCCGCATAATCCACACAAAAAGAAACGAACCCTTTTAGAAGATCATCATAGATTGGCTATGGTTCGTATAGCTGTAGAAGACTATCCTAAACTAAAGGCCAGCAATATAGAGTTTGGCCTACCGCAGCCTAATTATACCGTCAACACTTTGGCCTATTTAGAAGAGAAATATCCGAAGCATAGATTCGCCCTTATCATGGGAGAAGACAACTTAAAGAGCTTTACCAAGTGGAAGAATCACGATGTTATTGCCAAACGGCATGAGTTGTATGTTTATCCACGGATTAGTGAAGGCGAAGTAGATCCCGCTTGGAAAGATCATCCAAAGGTTAAGCGTGTAAATGCGCCCATAATGGAGATCTCTGCCACCTTTATTCGCAAGGCCATTGCAGCTGGGAAAAACATCAGGCCGCTTTTACCCGACAATGTTTGGGTTTATCTTGACGAGATGAACTTTTATAAGTAATTGTCACTACCACTTTTGTGGTCGGTATTTTATGAATGCACAACCGGGGACTTACATCCCCTCCCCAATTCAAATTAGTTTATTTCCGTTCCTGATGAAAGGAGTTGATCATTTGTTTTATGAATTCAACAGCCATTCCCATTTAGATCTCGAAGGGACAACGGACGAGTTGAACTTCATTGAATGGTTATCACTAGAGGTCTTGAGGTTCGCTAATAAGTTTGTGCAATGAGCGACAGATTAAAAAGTGAAAAGTATACAGTTATTGGCCTTTGTACGATAATAAGAATCGGTGGTAATTGATTTTTAACTCCGGGGACTTACATCCCCTCCCCAATTCAAATTAGACTATTTCTTAAGCTATTAAAAGTAGTTGCTGTCTGATTTTATAAATCTAATCAGCGCTGCAGCAAGATTTCTGGGTGAACTTGAAAGCATTCCTTCTTGCAACTGGACAAAAAAAGAACCGCTCCCAAAAATTAACACTTCTATTAACTTTTTAGGGAGCGATTCCCAACTAAATAACCAACCAAAAAAACTTTTAAGTCTTAACTAACTCTTTTATTTGAGCCTGTATGTCCGCTTTACTTTGGCGTTTAACTTCGGCTCTCTTGTATTGTATGTACCCCCGTCCTTTGTATCGGTATAACGTACCCGATTGCGGGTGGTAAAGTTCGATGGTGCTGTCATTGATAACGTGGAGTTCAAAGTATTCATTGCCCAAATAATCATAATCTAGTGTTAAATATTTTATGTAGGGATCACTCGCATCATCAGCTACATTATATACCCCTTCGTAATCCCAAAATATAAAATCAATATTCGTGCCAACTGGGTCTTTAGAACTCCTAAAATTATCTAAACCTCCTGCCGGTAAGAACTGTAAAAAGTTCTCCTTGTCAAACGGATTAGCATCACCATAACTACTGGTCATAGTATTTTCCCAAGCCACATACTCCTGCAAGAAGTAATGAATGTTGTCATAGAATACCAGATCGTAATCAAAAGTGTTTCGCTGATACCCCACCAAAACATAGCTAATATTAGCAGGGCGGTAATAAACACGGATCTCGTTATGGCTCAATGGTGTAATTTCTAGTGGATAGAATCCATCCAGGTCGTGGTTCACCTCTAAAATGTAATCGTATTCGAGTACATCGTAGTATCCCACATCAAGTCCGAATCCGTTTCCTTGACTCCCGATACCAACCAGGTTGTTGTTCGCCCAAAGTGTTCCGTTTAAAAAAGAAACTGTAAAGGCCTTTTGCAAGAATGGGATCTCTCCATTTCCTGTGGTACGGTTAATGTCTACATACCAGAGTTCGTGCGAATTCAATACCGCAGATAGTGGAACAGGGTCCGGAATAGGATCGTTCACCACGACAACATCGTCTTCGTAAATAACCTGCGTAGAACAGGCCGAAAAAATAAGGGCCAAAAAGGCAAGTACTGAAAGTGATTTTAATGTCTTCATATCCTTGGTATTAAAGTTCAGTTAAGGAAATTCAAACAACGTGCCAAACTCACAATTACTTGATATACAATTAATTACAAGCTATTTTTAATTGTTTATTTTTGAAAACCAAATTGCAGTAATGGCGAAATCCCCTAAAATTGCGGTCTTTGGTGGTGGTAGTATGGCCACTGCTATAGTAAAGATGCTCCTAGAGAATGTAGACGAGCTGGGCTGGTATATGCGCTCTGTTTATGCCTTGGAACACATTAAAAAACAGAAGCACAATCCGAACTATTTGAGCTCTGTAGAGTTCGAGACCGAAAAACTAGTTTTGAGCAACGAAATTGATGAGATGATCCGCTATGGCGATTACTTGATCTTTGTGATCCCTTCCGCATTCTTGCAAGGGGAACTAGACAAAGCAAGTGAACCCCTTAAAGACAAGATCATATTCTCTGCCATTAAAGGGATCGTTCCAGAAAGTAGCTTAATTGTAGGCGATCATTTCTACACCCATTACAAAATACCTTTTGAGAACATTGGAGTGATCACTGGCCCATGTCACGCGGAAGAAGTGGCCTTAGAGCGATTGTCGTATCTCACCATTGCATGTGCAGACCAAGATAAGGCAGCTTGGGTGGCCAAACAGCTCCGCAGTGATTATATCAAATGCAATATCAGTGACGATATAATAGGCACAGAATATGCTGCAATGCTTAAGAACATCTATGCTTTGGCGGCCGGTATTTGTCACGGCTTAGGTTATGGAGACAACTTCCAATCGGTATTGATGAGCAATGCCATACGCGAAATGAAACGCTACGTAAAAAAGATGCACAAGATGAAGCGCGACATCAACGGTTCGGCCTATTTGGGCGATCTATTGGTTACAGGCTATTCCACTTTTAGTAGAAATCGCATGTTCGGGAACATGATCGGGAAAGGCTATACTGTAAAAAGCGCCATGATGGAAATGAGCATGGTTGCAGAAGGATATTACGCCACTAAAAGCGCTTATAAGCTCAACCAGGCCCATGGAAAGAAAAAGGCAAAAACGCCTATCATCAATGCGGTCTATGCGGTACTTTACGAAGGTAAAGACCCCAAGAAGGTGTTCAATAAATTAGCCGACAAACTTACTTAGCCAAAACGCCATCTGAATCCATAACAGGAAGCGTTGAAGCCGCCTCCTCTTTCACTGTGTAAGGCTCAAAAACAAAGGTCTTGTCGTAGAGTTTGTCGTCGGCAAAGAAGGTCAACAAATACTCATTGGTAAATCCGAGAACCTCATCGGGTAGCAATTCGATCTTTACGGCCTTACCGGGTGGAACATCATTGAGTCCGTGTCTTAATGTAGAAGTTTTTCTGTCTGAATCATTCCCGCGAGACATTACCAAAGTAGTCTGCAGCGTCTTGTCCCAGTTATTGATCAGGTATACGAACCAATTCTGAGCGAGGAACTCTTTGTCCCATTCGCGCACAGCGGCAATATACACCTGAGTCACCTCAGGTATTTCAATATCCTTTCTCATGGCCTATAAAGAACCTTTGAACTGTTGTAAAAAGCGAATGTCGTTCTCGCTGAGCATACGGATGTCTGAGATCTGATGCAGCAAGAGTGCAATGCGGTCTATCCCCATTCCGAAAGCAAATCCGGAGTATTCTTTAGAATCGATCCCACAATTCTCCAAGACGTTAGGATCTACCATACCACAACCCATTATCTCCAACCAACCGGTACCTTTGGTCATGCGGTAATCGGTCTCGGTTTCCAAGCCCCAATACACATCAACCTCCGCAGAAGGTTCTGTAAACGGGAAGTAAGACGGACGCAAGCGTATCTTAGACTTTCCAAAGAGCTCCGTGGTGAAGTATTGCAAAGTCTGCTTAAGATCTGCAAAAGACACGTCCTTGTCTATATACAAGCCTTCAACCTGATGGAAGAAGCAGTGCGAACGTGCAGAAATAGCCTCATTCCTGTATACGCGCCCTGGAGAAATGGTTCTGATGGGCGGTTGATTGTTCTCCATATAACGCACCTGTACCGAAGAGGTGTGGGTACGTAACAAGATGTCTGGATCTGTTTGAATAAAGAAGGTATCCTGCATGTCTCGTGCAGGGTGATATTCCGGCAAGTTCAACGCAGTAAAGTTGTGCCAATCGTCTTCGATCTCAGGACCTTCGGATACGTTGAAACCGATTCGAGAAAAGATCTCAATAATACGGTTCTTTACAATCGAAATTGGATGTCTTGACCCTACGTGCAAGGGATTCCCCGGACGACTCAAATCACCAAATTGCCCTTGAACAGTGGCCTGAGAATCCATGGAGTTCTTGAGCTCCTGCATTTTCTCATCGGCGGCTTGGCGCAGGGCATTTATGGCCTGACCTAGATCGCGCTTCTGCTCTGCAGAAACCTCCTTTAAATCGGCATACAAGCCTCGGAGGATTCCCTTCTTACCCAAGAATTTAATACGGAAGGCTTCTAGCTCTTCTGCGGTCTCGGTAGCAAATCCTTTTACCTCGTCTATGTATTTATTGATTTCGTCTTGCATCACTAATCTTCTTTGCAGAGGGCAAATTTAAAATTTTCCTGTGGATAAGCCTCGCTTATTCAATGACTTCTTTTTCTAGAAAGTACTGTACTATGGCTTCTTTCATGAGCACGGATTGCTCCCCGGCCTTTAAAGGGGGTAAAGGCGTGACTACTTCATAATGCGGCCAGCCGTCTTCGTCTTGATAGTCGAAACGGTAATAGCCGTAAGGTTCCAACAAGCGGCATATGGCAATATGCATCAGATTGACCTTGTCGTCCTTTTTAAAGCGACGATCGAACTGTCCAAACTCCTGCAGCCCTATCAGGTATATGATCGCATCAAGATCTAAGGGAGCCCCATCGGCAAATCGTTTGCTGATCAATTCTGTGACGGCTTCCCAGCGGGCCTTAAGTTGTGGATCTCTAGACATACGGCTTTTAAAGCAACAAAGATAAGGCTCCCAGCGTTTGATTTGTATATTTATCGCAAATTAGCAACATGAATAGCTTGGATTTAGCCCTAGTGGTTATTATAGGTCTGGCAGCCTGGGGTGGCTGGAAAAAGGGCCTTTTTGTAGAAGTCGCTTCTCTTATAGGAGTTGTTGCCGGAGTTTTTGGAGCCATCTATTTCTCTGGGTATGCAGGAAACTGGTTAGAGAATTCGGTCGACTGGGAACAGAAATACATCAACCTGTCGGCTTTTGCCATCACTTTTCTGGTGATTGTAGTAGCGGTTCAAATGGCAGGTAAAATGCTAACCAAGATCGCAGATTTTGCTGCTATTGGTATCTTAAATAAACTTTTAGGCGCTGCTTTTGGTGGTCTTAAAATGGTCTTTATTGTCAGTGTTGCCCTAATGTGGTTCAACGACTGGGGAATGTCTGGTTTTATTCTTTCTGAGGAGCGCAAGGAGGAATCTGTACTCTACGCCCAAATTGAGCCCATAGCTCCTGCCATACTACCCGATCTTATCGAAGACGCTAAAGAAATTATAGACGAGACCAAGGAAGACCTACGTCTGAACGAGGAGAATTAAAGCTCTTTTAAGGCACTGGCGCTTACCCAACCGTCTTTACCATTGCTGAGTTTGATACGCAACCAATCTCCGTCTTGATCAATGATCTCTAATTTGGTGCCAGCGTGTAGTTGGAAAGCTACTGTTCCGCTGTTCTTTGGAGCTTCCCGCACATCCATAGTATCGGAAAACACAATAGCAGAACGCTCATTTTTCTCATCCGCAGCACTCAAATAAGCCGCAGTAAAACTAAAAAGCACCAAGCCAAACAGCACCAAAGATCCTACGAACAAGATGCGCTTTCTCACAGTAGTGGCAGAGAAATAGTAACCTAGAAAGCTCAAAACTCCGGCCATCAATAGACCAACAGAAAGCCAGGCCCAAAGGTTGCTGTCTAGGCTGCCAATAGTGTTGTCGTAAACCCGAGTAAATACCGTTTTCGGGAGAGGCTCTATCACATCGATGCGCAAATTCTGAGCAAAGACCAGATTGTTCTTTACCTCATTATCTGTAGGGTCCAATTGAAGGGCTTTCTCGTAATAATAGATACTCGGAGCAACCTCACCCAATTTATAATAAGCATTTCCAAGGTTAAAGTAAACCGCTTTAGAATGCTGGCCTTTATCTAAAATGGCCTTCCAATCGGCTATGGCCTCTTGGAATGCATCAGCTTTATAATGTTCTTTCCCAGATTCGAACAAGGCATCTGCATCTTGCGCCTGCACAGACGCTGTCATAGCCAGTAATAAGATCAATAACAACTTCTTCATTACAATTGTTTGTCGAGTTGGGTTACTACTTGTGTGGCCTTTTCATAATCGGCAGCAACGTTGGTGCTAATTCCGGATGCGTATCGAGCCAATTCACAGCTCTGTAACAGCCCAATGAAATTGGTTTTCGCAGCTTCTTCAGCTCCTTTTTCATCTAACATCTGAGCAATTTTCTCCTTGCTCATCTCTGTAGTTTCAATACGCAATTTAGCTCTTAGATAATTGTGTAAGGCACGCTCTAGGGACTCGTAGAACAGCGCAGGTTGCCCCAGGTTCTTTTTGGCCTCAGAGAGGTATTTCTTAACCAATCTATCCGCTTTACGTTTGCGTTGTCCTTCGGCGTCTGCTAAGCGTTCTTTGCGTTTTCTACCCGCAACTATTAAGATCGGAATAAGCAGTAAAGGCCCACCCATTAACGACCAATACAACGGCGACTTAAAGAACTGCGAAGACGCTATTGGTTTTAAAGAAGATTTGAGTTTAATGTATTTGAACTGATCTCCTGTTTGTATGATGTTTTTGGTCCCTCCAGAATTTGTAGTGTTCTCTGTGGATGCAGTCTCTGTAGACACCGGACCATTCTCTACGGTGATCACCGTACCATCAGAAACAATAGTCTTATATGTTTCTGTCGCAAGGTCAAAATAAGAGAATCTAAGTGGCTGTACAGGGTAGGTTCCCTTAAACTGAGGAACCACAGTGTAAACCGTTGCGATAGAACCGCTCATACCATTACTGGTGGTCTTTACGTTGTCTTCTCGCTTCGGATCGTATACCTCCAAGGAACTTGGCAAGGTCAATTCCGGTAAATTGAAGAGCTTTAGGTTTCCATCGCCTTCTGCTTGCACGCGTATCTCTAAGGACTCATTTGCATCTACTTGATTACGCGATGCACTGATGTTGAATTTAAAATCGCCCACAGCTCCTGTAAAATTGGCTGGCTTGCCTTGCTCTGGCAAAGGCTTTACGTCTATGGTCAAGTTTCCGGCGGCTACAGTTTGGTTGACCGTGGTGGTTAAGCGGCGGCCAAAGAAATCGCGTTTATTGCTCAATACCTCAACAGGAACATCCAGCACCAAAGGTTCAATATTGAGTTCTCCGGTTTTCTGCGGATACAAGATAGCCGTCTTCAAGATCACGTAACGGTAATTACGCCCTTTGAACTTTCCTTCAAATACGCGGCGTTGACGGTTCTCTTTGATCTGACTCCAGAAATCTGCATACTTAGGGATATCGATCTCTCTCCAAGCTCGTGTCACACTGACATCCTCAGAAACATAGAGCTTGTAGGTCACCGTGATGGCTTCGTTGAGATAAGGGTCGCGTTTAGAGACCTCGGCTACTAAATGCACGTTCTCACTAGCCACATATTCGGCATTATTGCCGTCTTTAGGAACGTCTACCGCAGCGGTCACCTCTATCTTCAGTGGCAAGGTCTTATAGATCTCTCCGTCTATCTCTACGGTGGCTTGTCCTATGGTAAAGTTCCCTCGAGACATGGGAGATAAAAAATAGCTAAAGGTCTTGGAATAGGTCTTTTTCCCGTTGATATAGGTATTACTCACCGATTGATTCGGACCACCAACCACACGGAAACCGTCAAAATCTGGTGGACTGAAGTTATCGCCGTCCTGATTCATCTGAAAGTCGATACGCACGCGCTCATTAATGCCCAGCTTCTCTTTGCTGGCAGAGGCATTGAACTGCACCTGTGCCCATCCGCTGAAACCGCAGAGCACAACTAGCACCAATACTATCGATCTTAACTTCTTCATCTTACCAATCCTTGTTCGATTTTACTTTAGCGCCTTTCTTGTCTTTGACGTTCATTTTCTGCTGAACTTTCTGTTCTTCGTTATTCATGGCTTCCAGCAGGCTTTCTATCTGTTGTTTGGACAATTGTCCGGGTTGCGGTTTTTGCTGTTCTTGCTCTTGCGGCTGATCTGGTTTTTTCGGATCTCCCTGTTTTTCTTCTTCATCACCTTGTTCAGGTTTTTGCTCTTGATCCTTGTTTTGCTCCTGATTCTGCTCGTCTTTCTCTTCGCCTTCTTCGCCCTCTTTATCCTCTTTGTCTTTCTCCTTCTCGTCCTTGTCGTCGTTATTATCTCCGCCGCCATTGTTCTGTTGCTCTTTTTCCAACATTTCTTTGGCTAAGGCTAAATTGTAACGGGTCTCGTCGTCAGTAGGGTTGTTGCGCAAGGCATTTTTATAAGCTTCTACAGCCTCTTTATACATTTTGGCATTCATGAGCGTATTGCCCAAATTGTGAAAAGCTTTGTGTTTCTCACTTTTGGTATCG
>Ga0256829_1002555_pt1 | contig 13464 bp, 11 predicted proteins | sample 131447metaG_FD_185979 | JGI IMG/M metagenome (GOLD analysis project Ga0256829, IMG submission 185979) | Hydrothermal vent microbial communities from Lau Basin, Pacific Ocean - 131-447 | ecosystem: Environmental > Aquatic > Marine > Hydrothermal vents | place: Pacific Ocean: Lau Basin | collected...
TTCAAGCAATACATTGAGCAACAGGAAAGGCCGGAGTGATCGCCCTGTTGGCGATAGCGCCGCTTCACCACCCCCTGAAGCGGCTTCGCCGTTACAGGCGGAGCACTGCGGCGCGTTCTGGTAGAATGGAGCCCAGGATGTCGAGAAGCAACACCAAAGGAACGACAAGCTTGATAGGAAACAGAAAGGTCAAAAACCCGACCATGACGAGGCCCGAGCCGAACCCAATGGTAGCGCGAACATAGGCAGCCACAAACACGATCAGGGCAGCCAACAGCCACACGAGGGAGTGGGTCAGAAGATAAGCTGCCATCAACTGGGGATCCGTAGTGATTTGAGAATGTTATCCCGGCACGATCATCGCATCATCTTTTAACAGGCTGTTAAGGATGAAATGTCGGTTGATCGTTATGCCAGCTTCTCCGCCAACGCCAGGGCATTGTCGATGCAATCTCCGACGGCGATGCCTCCGCGCCAGTTGCCGGCGAGATGCAAGTCCGGCAAGGCGGAAGCGGCTTGGTCGATGCGTGCCAGACGCTCCAGATGACCGAGGGTGTATTGCGGAATCGCTCGAGGCCAACGGGTCACATGCGCAAACTCCGGTTCTCCCGAGATTCCAAGCAAAGGTTTGAGATCTTCTATGACCCGCGCGATCAGATCGTCATTCTCGCGAAGATATACTTCAGGATTTCGGGCGCCACCGATGAACGCCGTGAGCAATGCCTTGCCTTCGGCCGCCCGCCCCGGAAACAGTGTGGAAGAAAACAACACGCCCAAAGTTTCCTTGCCTTCCCTACGCGGAATGAGCAAGCCAAAACCATCCAGGGGATGCGCTATAGTCTCACGCGCAAAGCCGAGAGCCAGATTGACCACGCCCGGGTATTCAATGGCGCGCAAATCCTCCGCGAGCCGCGCGTCGAATGAGGCCAACAAGTCTGCGGTGGCGTAAGCCGGCGTGGCTAGAATCAATCGCTTTGCGGCAAACGTTTCATTTTCGGTTCCCACCTTCCATGCGTTTGTGTCTCGGCGCAGGGTTGTGACAGCAGTGCCGGTCTTCAGACGATCGCCCAGGCGGTCGGCCAGCGCATCCGGCAATGCCTGCATCCCGGGGTGAAAACCGATCAAGCGGCCGCGCGGCACCGGCCCACTCGCCCGCCCCTGACGCGCCCGCTTCAATGCCCCGCGGATGAGCGAGCCCGATTCGGCCTCCAGCGCGTAGACCTTCGCCGTCGCGGCACGCACCGACAATTTCTCTGCATCGCCCGCGTACACGCCGGAAATGAAAGGATCCACAGCCCAATCGAGAAATTCCGGCCCCAAACGCCGGCACACGAACGCGGCCACGCTTTCCTCTTCAGAGGCAGGTTTGATGAAAGGTTCCTGCAAAAGACGCAGCTTACCCATCAAACTAAAGATGGGAGTGCGTAAAAAAGCCATTGGACTCATCGGCAAGGCAAGAGCCCGACCGTCGCGGGAAACATAACGGCGGCTGGCTATCGGGTTGGCTTCGACCACATGCGGCCGCAAAGAAAGCGCATCGAGGATCTGCGCCAGTCCTTGGCCGGGGCGTTCAAGCAATGAGTTCGGGCCGAGATCAATGAGGTAATTATCTAACCGCAAGGTGCGAATATTCCCGCCCGCATGCGGGCGCATCTCAAGCACCTGGGTATCTATTCCCCGCTCACCCAGCGCCCAGGCAAGGGTGAGGCCGGTGATCCCCCCTCCTACAATGAGTACATCTTTCACGGAATTCTTCTCTAATGACGAGGTGGCGGCCGGAGCAGGATACCCAGATCGATCGCACGGCTATTACACCCGATTCTATTCGTTTCGGCTGCAAAGATAATCGCGGGTTACCGGTACTGGCCCATGCTGGCGAGTCAATTGCACATGGAATACCACGAGATCCCACCATAAAAAGGAGCCTTCACTGGTGGCAAGATAAAACTCCCACATGCGGCAAAAGCGTTCGCCCATGCGTTCTGCAATCGCCGCGCGATGGTGCTGGAAACGCCGGTACCATTCGGCCAACGTCCATGCATAGTGCAGACGCAATACTTCAATATCAGTATACATTAGACCTGGAATCTCTTCGATCCTGGAAGCGATCTGAGACAGCGAAGGAAGATAACCGCCGGGGAAGATATGTTTCCGGATCCAGGCATTGGTCGGCCCGGGCACGCCCGTCAAGCCAATGGTGTGCAGCACCGCCACCCCTCCGGGACGCAAGAGCTCCTTGACCTTGCGAAAGAAAACCTTGAACTGAGGTTCGCCTACATGCTCGAACATGCCGACACTCACAATGGCGTCATAACTCCCTTCTTGTTCACGGTAGTCACGTAGATGAAAATGCACGCGTTCGGACAAGCCCCGCCGTTCGGCTTCGGTTTGTGAGACGCGCAACTGCTCTTTGGAAAGCGTGATGCCATCGACTTCGACATCGGCGTGCTCGGCCAAATACATGGCCAGCCCACCCCAGCCGGAACCAATATCCAACACCCGCATACCCGGCCGCAAGCGCAACTTTTTCATCAACAATTCACACTTGGCCAGCTGCGCCTCCTCGAGAGTCATGCCTTCGCGTGCAAAATAAGCGCACGAGTAAAACATGCCTTCATCGAGAAAAGTCCTGAACAAAGCTTCGTCCAGATCATAATGGTGGGCGACATTGTGCCTGGATTTTGCGATGCGATTGCTTTGCTGAATAAGCTTGAGCAAAGGCAGCGTCAGCCGCTCGATTCCTTCTGGATGCGCTTCGGCGAAATTGCGCATCAATACCTCGAGCAACTTTCGAAGACCGCTTTCGCCCGGCTCCCACCCGCCTTCCATGTAAGTTTCCCCCAATTCCAGGCCAGGATCCTTCAAAATACGCCGTAACGCAGCCTCATCATGCACAATCATCTCGGCAGCCGGCTCGCCCTGTCCAAAATTGAGCACAGCGCCGTCCGGCAAATGCATCTCCAGGCGGCCCGTATGAATCCTCGGGCTCAATACCTTCTGCAATAACGCATGCGGTTTTCCGACAGGCAGGCGGCGGGTGAATGCGCCCGCATAAGAATTCTTGGCTTGGGAGTCGGGGTTCTTTGTCATGCGGCTTTCCTCCTAAGTCTTTTACAAACCAATCCTATGACGTTTTTGCTTTATGTCAACTGCGCCTCCCAACTTCTTATCCAATCCCGTCGCCAAGCCGCTCAAGAAAAATGGTGAATATTCACCAATGCCCCCGCAAAGATGGTTTATATAAACCACCCCTCCAAAGACACAATGATTTTTTTCATATAAACAACTAGTTATATATTGGCATTTAACTTGCTTAAAGCAAATTGCTCTTCGCTCATTGAGCGCCCACCTCAACCTGCAATTAGGAGGAAACGTCATGCTTGCTGAAACATCGCTACCGGTGATGCTCGCGCGCTTCGATTTTGCGTGGATCACCTCGATGCACATCATCTATACGCCCTTGACCTTCGGGCTGGCACCTTTGCTGTTTTTTTCAGAATGGCGCTGGATGAAAACCAACGACGAACAGTGGTATAGGATTACCCGCTTTTTCGAGAAGCTGTTCATCATCAATTTCGGCGCCGGGGTGGCCACCGGCGTGACCATGGAAATGGCCTTCGGCATCCTGTTCGGCCCATTTTCACAGGCTGCCGGCCCCTTCTTTGGTCAGATACTCGGCTACGAGACCATCACCGCCTTCATGTATGAGGCCGGTTTTCTCGGACTGATGGTGTTCGGCTGGGGCAAGATCAGCAAAAAGATGCATCTGTTCGCCACTTTCAACGTGGCGCTCTCATCCATGCTCTCGGCGATGTGGATTCTAATGGCCAACTCATGGATGCAAACTCCACGCGGCGTAAAGTTGGAGAATGGTTCATTCCATGTGACCAACTGGTACAACGCGATTTTCACTCCCGACGCCGTTTGGGCGGTGCCCCACATGGTGGTGGCCGGCGTGCTGTTGGCCTTGTTCTTCGTTGCCGGCGTATCCGCCTGGTTCGTCCTCAAGGGCCGGCATGTGAATCTGTTCACCCGCCCGTTGAAATACGCCCTGCTCGCCGCGGTGCTGGTCTCCCCTTTCCAGATCTGGCTGGGTGATTCCCTGGGGGTGACCGTAGCGCATGATCAACCCTCTGCCCTGGCTTCGCTCGAAGGCCATTACCAGACCCTGAACAAGGACGGCTCTCCCAACACCGGCTGGAACCTACTGATGTGGCCGAATTCCGAAGGCACGGGAACCGCCTGGGCGGTCACCATTCCGCATATGCTGAGCCTGCTCGAAACACACACGCTCAACGGCAAGGTTCCAGGTCTGGATCAGTTCCCGATGAAAGACCGGCCGCCGGTAATCATCCCCTTCTATTCCTTCCGCGCGATGGTAGCGATCGGCTTCTTCCTGTGGTTCATCGCCTTGTGGGCTGCGTGGCTGGCGTTCAAAGGCCGACTGTCAGTACAGTCGATCACCCAAAACAAGGTCTTCCTGCGCACGGTAATATTCACTGCTTTCCTGCCTTACATCGCCGTATGGACTGGCTGGTGGACACGTGAGATTGCCCGTCAACCATGGATCGTCTTCGGTCAGATGCGCGTCGCGCAGGGCATGAGCCCGATGACGGTGGGCCAGGAAATTTTCTGGCTGATCGGTTATGTGATTTTCGAACTCGCCGTGTGGGCCGGCGCCTGGTATTTCATCGCCAAGGTGATCCGCAAGGGTCCCGACATGGACAGTCCGGTGGTGGAAGAAGGCCACGAATACCTGGGCGAACTCGAAGCCCCAGCACACGACGAAAACGCCGCGCCTTCCTATGTGCGTCAGACCTAATCGAACTTAACAAAGGAGTTATCGATCATCATGGATATGGTCAATGTGAAAGATCTACTCACCACTGCCTGGTGGTGCATTCTGGGTTTTAGTTTCTTCGCCTATCTGATTCTCGACGGTGCCGATCTCGGTGCCGGCGTGATCTCATTGTTCGTCAAGGACCCGCAGGAAAAAGGCGCGATCATGGCTTCAATGGCCGGCACATGGGACGCCAACGAAACCTGGCTGGTAGTCGCCGGCGGGGTAATGTTCGGCACCTTCCCCTACGTGTATGGCTCGGCTTTCCATTACCTGATGGTGCCACTGGCGCTGGCTCTGTGGGGCATCATCAGCCGCGCTATCGCGCTGGAGTTCTACCATCACGCCGACAGCAGCAAGCGCTTCTGGGGCTTTATGTTCGGCTTCGGCAGCCTGATCACGCCGTATTTCGCCGGCATGGCGATGGGCGCGGCGCTGATGGGCTTCCCCATGACCTCAATGCATCCGGCCAACGCCCATCCGGGCACCGGGCCGTTCACCCTGCCGACCTATGCCGGCGGACCGCTGAACTTCGTCTCGCCGTTCAGCATCTGGACCGGGTTCGGCGCGCTGATCGCGGTGGCTCTGGCCGGCAGCCTGTTTATCCGTGCCCGCTTCGAGAAACACTGCCCGATCCGCAAAACGGCGTTGACCTGGGCCAACACTTCCTTCTATCTGGCCCTGGCGGCTGTGGTAGTCACGGTGGTATGGAGCATCTTCCTGTTCCCCTGGGCCGCGCACAAATGGCTGGGTTCTCACTGGTGGGTTTGGTTGCTGGTGCTGCTCGGCACCGTATTCGCCGCCTTCAAGACGCGCCAGGCCACGGCCAATGGACATGATATGGCCGCCATTCTCTGGCTCGATCTGGTAGTGCTGTTGATGTGGGGTGGCATGATGGGCACCATGTATCCATGGATCGTGCCCAATACCTGGACGATTTTTGGCGGTGCCAGTCCGAACGTCTCACTCGTTACCTTCACCATGGCGATGATCGGTTTCTTCCCGATCATGGTTTTCTACAATGCCTATCAATGGTGGGTGTTCCGCGGCCGGATCACCAAGCTGGTTGCTTACGGTCATTGAGCAGACGCTTTTGCGCGCGTGCATCGGCGGGTTCCATACCCGCCGATGCTTTTTAACATCAAGCCGAATGTTCAATCCGGTTGCTGATAGGACATGCTAATATACTGATTAGCAATTTAATTGCTGTTTTAGTGACACAACATCAATCGCCTCCCGGCTGAGGACGCATGCTTCTTTTCGCCGATCTGACATCTCCGGACACATCATCAGGGTCTATCACGGAGGATTTCGTTATGCATATATCATCAAGCCAATCCAATTCCAATTCCCAGCCCATGAAGATTCGCCATCGTCGATTCAATCACCCCATGCTGCAAGCTGTCTGGAATCTGCGCCTGTTCGGCCTGTTCATGATCGGCCCGATTATTGGCGTTGCGCTGGTTTCGCTCATTTTCGACATGAGCCTTGGATTACGCACCGCCGCCGCTGGCATGTTCGGCTTCACCTTATTGCTCTATAGCGTGTTGCTGCGAGCGGAACTCAGGCGCTTGCGGCGGCGATGATCATTCCGAATGCCCAGGATTCGAAAAAAACCGCTCCGCACGCCGAGCAAGGCACTGCGCCTGCTGGTCACCCAGCCGCTATGGCTACCGGTGCTGCTCAGCACCTTGCTGGTGAGCGCCGCCATGGCCGCCATCGTTTTTTTTCTCTACACCGGCCTGAAACGATTTGATCCCTTATATCGCCATGTACAAGAACTCAGCCGTCTGGAGGAAGTTGCCGCCGAACTTGATGTGAGCGGCTTGCCGCGAAACAAAGCCGTTGCTCTTAGCCGAACGCTCAACGCCATGGCCTTATCACCCCTATGGATGAATCCGCGCACACCCGGCCTCATCCGCCAGGCGGCACGCGCTCTCGATCAGCCAGGTTCCAAGCCATCTACCCGATCTCTTCGCAAGACGCTCGACCGCGCCATTCAGGCGGAGAACGCCGCCGACTTGCGAAGATTCGAAGAAGCGCGAATCGCTGGCATGCGCGCCATGCAATTATCTCTGACCACCTTGCTGGTTTTTCCATTCATTATCATTGCTTTTCTCAATGCCTTGCGTAGCCGTTTGATCACGCCTTTGGAACGACTGGCCGAACTACTCGTGAGCCTGTCGGAGAAAAATTATTACCCGCTTTCTACCGAAGAACTCACGCCGGTACTACGTCCGTTATTCAACAGTTACAATCAATTGGTCAATCTTCTGAGGGAACTTGAAAGCGAACACGAAAACCGCCAGCAGCTGCTCGAATCCACTGTGACCGAAACTACCCGCACGCTAACCTTGACGCAGGCCGCCCTGGCGCGAACCGAGCGACTGGCCGCGGTGGGCGAACTCGCCGCCGGTATGGCGCATGATCTCCGCAATCCCCTCGCCGGCATACGGCTGGCGCTGCATAACCTCCAATCCGACTGCAAAGACGCCGCATTGTACGACCGCCTGCAACTGATCGGTGCCGAGGTTGACCGCCTGGTGGCTACCATCAACACTCAGCTCTCGCGCGTGCGCCAACAACCGGAACCCCCTTCATGGGTGGATGTGAGCGCCCAACTCAAAGCCATTGCCCGGCTGCAACAACTGCGTTTTCAAGGCGAATGCCGAATCAGGATGGACCCACTGACGCCAATCCACTGTCGTCTTCCTGAAGTGGGTTTTCGCCTGGCGGTTGAAAACCTGGTCACCAACGCCTGCGAAGCAGTCAGCGAAAACGCCGGCGAAGTACATATACAAGCCGGACGCATCGCGGAAGAATTACGCATTATCATCGAAGACAACGGCCCGGGTTTCCCTGCCGACTTGCTGGAACAAGGGCCGCGCCCATTTATCAGTGACAAACCCGGCGGCACCGGACTTGGGTTGGCCTCGGCGCTGCGCTTCGCACACGAAAACCAGGGGCGCCTGCAATTGTCGAATTGCCCCGGTGGAGGCGCCCGCGTGGTTCTCGTTCTGCCTTGCGCCGCCCCGCGGCAAACCCGTCAATCATAGGCGGCCGCCTGCGTCTTATTCTGTGTATGCTCCATCTGGCAAAATGATACTTTGCACTTTCAAGGCCCCATGAATCATGGCTGACAGCTTGTTCATCATCGAAGACGAACCCTTGCTCGGACAAGAACTCGAGCGCCACTTCAAACGGGAGGGCTGGGATGTCGCGCTCGTAAACAACCTGAGCACGGCGGAAAAAGAGCTCAACACGCGCGATCCGCACCCTCTGGTAGTGCTCTCTGACATGAGCCTGCCTGACGGCAACGCGCTCGACCTGTTGGAAAAACTGCGGCAACGGGGGCATCGTTCTGAATGGATTTTCCTGACTGGTTACGGCACCGTCCCGGACTCGGTGCGGGCGTTGCGGCTCGGAGCGCACGAATTTTTGGAAAAGCCCTGCCCGCCAGACCGGCTCGACCTGGTCGTCGCCGGCGCGGCGCGCTCGGCCCGCGCGCATCGCCGTCTGGAACAGGAATGGACTGCTGGCAGCGAGCGATACCGGCCTGAGGCGATGCTCGGCCACAGTCCGGCTAACCGTCAGGTTCAGGATCTGTTGCGCCGGCTGGGGCAGGCGCCTATCACGTCGGTGCTTATCAGCGGAGAAACCGGAACCGGCAAAGGACTGGCAGCACGCATCCTGCATCACAACGGCCCGCGGAGCAAAGGCCCCTTCGTCCATCTCAATTGCGCCGCCCTCCCCCGCGAGTTGCTGGAAGCCGAACTATTCGGACATGAGGCGGGCGCATTCACCGGTGCCAAGGGACGGCGTGTCGGTTTGTTCGAACAAGCCGACACGGGGTCGCTGTTTCTGGACGAAATCGCCGAACTGGACACCGATCTGCAGGCCAAGCTACTGACTGCCATAGAAGACCGCAGTTTCCGCCGCATCGGCGGCGACCGGCTTATTCGGGTGGATGCGCAAATCATTGCCGCCAGCCACCAGGATCTGGCCGCGCTCGTAGAAAAAGGACAATTTCGCGCCGATCTCTATCATCGCCTGAGCGTCTTTCAGATCACTCTGCCGCCTTTGCGCGAGCGCATCGAGGACTTGGAACAACTGGTACCGGCCTTCGTCGCTGAATTCGCCCAGAAAGCCGGCCGCAAGCCGCCACTGATTCCCGATGACGTAATGGCAGAATTGAAACGCTACTCTTGGCCGGGCAATATTCGCGAATTGCGCAATGTAATCGAGCGCAGCGTCCTGCTCAGCGAAGGACCGCAACTTTCGACCCGCTGGCTGCAACTATGCACGACGAACGCCTGTCCCATCGCCTGGCCCGGCGGCCCGGTACTCGAACTGCCGCTCGACGGCAGCCTGAGCCTGGATGAAATCGACCGTCGCGTCATTGAACATGCGCTGGCGCAACACCAGGGTAATCTTTCGGCTACGGCCCGAACATTGGGAGTCAGCCGGGAAACCTTACGCTACCGCGTGCAGAAATACGGCCTAAACAAATAGCTACGAGAGGACATCTCCACATGGCTACTCCATCGGCTCCCATGCCCCGTTCCACCGGCAAAGCGCTCAACGCTTGGCTCGCCAGTCATGTCAAACAGGTACGCGCCCCGCTTTCCATCGCCGTCGCAGCCGGTGCCGTCAATGGCCTGTTACTGGTATTGCAGGCCTGGCTCTTGGCCATGGTGATCAGCGCAGTGGCAATTCATGGGCGTGGGCTCGGCGACGTCTGGCATTGGCTGATCGGACTGATCGGCGTGTTCCTCGGACGCAGCCTGCTGGTGGCCGTGATCGATGCGGCTGCGTTCGAAGCCGCCGCCAGAGTGAAACTCGATCTGCGCCGGCGCTTGTACGCCCATATCCAGGCGCTTGGACCTGCCTGGACGAAAACCCAACGTAGCGGTGAAATCGCCAATACCGTAGTCGATGGGATCGAGGCCATGGACAATTACTATGCGGCCTACCTGCCGCAAACCGCTCTCGCCGTATTCATTCCCCTGGCCATCCTGGCGTTCGTTTTTCCAGCTGACTGGGTGTCGGGACTGATCATGCTGATCACCGCGCCTTTGATCCCGTTTTTCATGATCCTGATCGGAAAGGGTGCTGAGCGGCTGAATCAGCGTCAATGGCGCAAGCTAGCGCGCATGAGCGCCCATTTTTTCGATGTGATAGAAGGCCTGACCACCCTCAAGCTTTTCAATGCCAGCCGTTATGAAGCGCAAATCGTGGCCGAGATTTCAGACGAATACCGCCGCAGTACCATGGCGGTGTTGCGGGTGGCCTTTCTATCGTCGCTGGTACTCGAATTTCTGGCCACCGTCAGTGTCGCCATGGTTGCGATATTCATCGGCTTTCGTCTTTATTACGGCGACATGCATTTTCTTCCGGGATTCTTCGTGTTGTTGCTGGCGCCGGAGTTCTACCTTCCGCTGCGGACCATGGGCACCCAGTATCACGCGCGCATGGAAGCCATTGGCGCGGCCGAACAGATCGTCAAGATTCTGAATGCGCCGGTTGCCGAGAAACATGCCGGCACGACCCGTCTTCCCATGGATACGCCTCTGGAAATCCGCTTCGACCACGTAGGTTTTGCCTATGAAAATGGACGGCCGGTTCTGGAAGACATCGATTTCAGCTTCCAACAGGGTGAACGCATCGCTTTGGTGGGCCCAAGCGGCGCAGGAAAATCCACCCTGACTCACTTGCTGCTCGGCTTCATGAAGCCCGGCCACGGCCGCATTCTGGCTTGTGGAATCGATTTGCGCGATGTGGATGAAGCTTCCTGGCTGAACGAGATTGCCTGGCTGCCTCAAAGACCCACCTTGTTTCATGGCAGCGTGCTCGACAACATTCGCCTCTCCAGACCGCAAGCAGATCTCGACGCGGTACGCGAAGCCGCCCGGCTGGCCAATGCGGACGACTTCATCCAGCGCCTCCCCCATGGCTACGATACGCTTGTCGGCGACCGAGGCCAGGGACTGTCCGGAGGCGAGATTCAGCGTATCGCGCTGGCCCGCGCCTTTTTAAAGAATGCCCGCCTGGTCGTGCTGGACGAAGCCACAGCCAGCCTGGATCCTGAAACCGAAGCCTTGATCACCGAATCCATCGAACGCCTGGCTCAAGACCGCGCCATGCTGGCCGTCGCTCACCGTCTCGATACGGTTCGACGGGCAAATCGCATACTCGTCATGGAAGCAGGTCACATCGTCGAACAAGGCAGCCATGAAGAACTGCTCACTGCCGGCGGAGTGTATGCGCGCATGAATGCCTTATATCGGGGAGAAGCGGCATGAAAGATCTGATCCGCCTACTCGGCCTGTTCCGCCCTTATAGCAACTGGATTCTAGGCGGCATCGGCCTGTCGATCATCGTCATGCTGTCCAATATCGGCTTGCTGGCCATGTCCGGCTGGTTCATCACCGCGATGGCCTTATCCGGCCTGGGCAATCAGATGATCAACTATTTCACGCCGGCAGCCAGCATTCGCGGTCTCGCCATTCTGCGCTTCACGGGGCGTTACATCGAACGTCTCGTTACTCACGAGGCCACCTTTCGCCTACTCTCGCAACTGCGCGTCTGGTTCTACGAACACCTCGAACCGCTCGCGCCGGCGCGGCTACAGTATTACCGTGGCGGCGATCTGCTTAGCCGCATCCGCGCCGATATCGACACCCTGGACAACTTCTATCTGCGCGTGCTCGCCCCCACCATTGCCGCCGCCGTTAGCATCGCGCTGGCACTGGGGTTTATGGCTTTTTTCTCATGGCAAGTGGCGTTGATCAATCTAGGTGGACTGGTGCTTGCCGGCATAGCACTCCCTTTGCTTGCCCAACGGCTGGGGCGTATTCCCGGTGCCCAGGCAGTCGCCATTCGCGCCGATCTGCGATCGGCTGCCACCGATGCGGTCCGGGGGATGGGCGAGTTGTACATCTATCAGGCCAGCGCCCGCCAGGCGGAAAAGATCCGGCGTCTGAGCGAAAACCTCATTGTTCCCCAACGCCGCCAAGCTCACATCAACGGACTCTCAGCCTCGCTCACCAGTCTGGCCACCCAGTTCAGCGTGTGGCTCGCTGTACTGGTTGCCATTCCCTTGGTTCTGCGGCATCAGCTTTCCGGTCCGGATCTGGCGATGATCGCCTTGTTCGTTCTGGCCAGCTTCGAGACCGTATCCGCTTTGCCCGTGGCCTTTCAGACCCTGGGTGAAACACTTGCCGCTGCCAGACGGATCTTCGAGATCATAGATACCCCACCCGCGGTCACCGAACCCTTGGAAGAAGCGCCGCCCCCTGAGCATTTCGACATTGGAATTAGCAAGTTGCACATGCGTTACAGGGATAACGAACAGTGGGCGCTAGAGGACGTGAACTTAACTATTCCTGAGAAACAAAGGCTGGGTATCGTCGGCGCCACGGGCTCGGGTAAAACCAGCCTCGTCAATGTGCTGTTGAGATTCTGGGATTATCAGGAAGGTGAAATACACATAGGCGGCCACTCCTTGCGCGACTACCGCGGAGAGACCGTCCGCCGCTGGTGCGCGGTCGTATCACAGCAGACGCACTTGTTCAATACCAGTATTCGTCAGAACCTGCTGCTGGCGAATCCAGATGCCAACGAGGAAGATCTGCTTGACGCCTTGCGCAAGGCGCATATTTTCGATGAGATCATGGCCATGCCGGCAGGGCTCGATACCTTCGTTGGGGAAACCGGCGCTCGCCTTTCCGGCGGGCAAGCTCGCCGCATTGCCATTGCGCGCGCCTTTCTCAAGAATGCACCCATTCTATTGCTGGACGAACCCACTGAAGGTCTTGATCCGGCATCCGAACATGCCGTACTCCAAGCCCTTGAAACCCTGACCCGCGAACGCACATCTATTTTGATCACTCATCGCCCACAAGCCTTGCGCTATGTCGATGAACTTGTTCTGATATCTAAAGGCCGGATCAAAGATCACGGCAAAACCGAGGATATTCTGAGAAGAAACCAGGATGTTTTGAAACTGGTAAGGATCGAATAGCAATGTGCTTTAATGGATCTATAATTCAATAAGCAGAATTTTTTGGGCTTTCACATTGAAGGAGATCAATCATGAATAAATCTGGTCCAGACCCGCTTGAACAATTGCGCGAGGATTTCGAGAAGCTCCGTCAGGAAGTCGGAGAACTGGCCGAGACACTGAGCCAGACCGCCGCTTCCCAGGCCGAGGAAACCCATCGCAAGCTGGACGAACTTCGTGATCGCCTCGAAGAGGGGATGAAGGAGGCCAACGAGCGTCTCCGTGAGCCTCTAGAACGGGCGCGGGAACGCAGTCGGGAATACTACGACAAGGTCGAACAAAAGGTTGAACGACATCCTATGTCGAGCCTGTTTACAGCCGCAGGGATAGGTTTCATCATCGCAAAACTACTGGATACCGCCCCCAGAAAATAATGGCTTCATCCATGCGCCTGTAAAAAACCGCCACCCTTCGCCTTCTACGGCAAAGGTTAGCGATTAACAGCAACTGTGTTTTCGAGATTGGCTAATCGGTCTGGAGAACGCGATAAGGCTCACCACTTCGAAACACTGCGTTGATAATAGTTAACAGCTTGCGCATGGCGGCGACCAAGGCGACTTTC
>Ga0256829_1002556_pt1 | contig 13463 bp, 12 predicted proteins | sample 131447metaG_FD_185979 | JGI IMG/M metagenome (GOLD analysis project Ga0256829, IMG submission 185979) | Hydrothermal vent microbial communities from Lau Basin, Pacific Ocean - 131-447 | ecosystem: Environmental > Aquatic > Marine > Hydrothermal vents | place: Pacific Ocean: Lau Basin | collected...
GGTGTTTCATTTTTCCTTTTGATTTTGACGCTACTTGCAGCAACTGTAGCTTATTTTACAGGATTGACAGATGGCAAAGAAGCCTATCCTGCATTGGGCGATGCAGCCAAGATGGATTTGGCTGAACATAAACTACTTGGCACTTATATTCTTATAGGTTCAGGTGTGCTTTTATTCTTTAAACTTTTTGCTATGACAGGAAATAAGGCACTGAAGGCACTCTATATGTTAGTGCTTGTTGCTTTTGTTATTGCATTGTTTAAACAAGGTGAAGAGGGAGGAGAGCTTGTGTATGAACATGGACTCAATGTAGAGCAGGTTAAAAATCTTGATGATGAAGTATTTGATTTAAAAGATGCGTTGGAAGATGCTAAGGCAGCAGCGAAAAAGGCTATATCTACAACCGCTACACCTGTACTGCCACAACACACATCAGAAAATAAAAAAGAAGTTTCTGTTTCACCTATGGTATCAACTGGTGTCGAAACTCTCTCTGCCACCACAGAGGAAGTCGATACACAACATCAAGTACCTGCACAATCTGAGGTAAAGATTATCCCTACTGAAGATGCAACATCTACACAGGAATAGATGTTTATGACCCACCATCTCCAGCAGGGTCATACTCCTCATCATATCTATCTTCAGAGATAGTTGTTTTTAGGTTTGACAAATAGTGCGCCATCTGTTTAGTTTGGTTTTCATCTAACGATTTGGCAAAAGAAATCATTACTGAACCATAATCTAAACGTGTTTTGCCTCGCTGTAATTCTTTAAGACGGCGTAGTAGTTTTTCTTCTTTTACTCCCTGTAGTCTAGGGTTTGAACCTATACCCTCTCCATACATACCATGACAGGAGTTACAGGCATTTTTCAGATAGACAATCTCCATACTGTCCGATGCAGATAATACTAAGGTAAAAGATATAAAAAGTGATAGTATTTTCATAGTCGTATTATACTCTATATTCAATAAATAATTCTAGCCAAATAAAGTCCCTCTGGGGGTGCTAGTTTTGTACTGTGTTTGTGATAGCATACAAGTTGTTCTTGTAGTGCATCTATAGACAGTGTATTTGTAGCACATTGCATGGCTGCATCTACCATCATACGTACTTGTGAACGTAAAAAACCATTGGCAGTAAAATAGATATAGTGATACCCTTGTCTTTTTTTATAGCGTGCTGTATATATTTGACGTTTGGTCGTATGTGTGTGACTTCCTGTTTTTCTAAAGTAGGCAAAGTCATGCTCTCCTTCAAAACAGTGAAGTGCCCTTTGAAGTAAATGTGTATCAAATGTCTTATATTGTGCGATATAGCACTTTTCAAAGACACTTACTTGAGAGGTTTTAAATACATAGCGATAGATTCTTTTTTTTGCAGAAAATCTTGCATGAAAATCATCTGCTACTTGTGAAATATGTTTAATGTAAATGTCATCGAGTTTACGGTTAAGATTGAGCTTTAATTTATGTAAATCTGACCAATACTCTGGTATGTCAAAGTGTATGACTTGTCCAGAAGCATGTACCCCTGCATCTGTTCTGCCACTTCCTGTAATCTCAGAATCAATATGAAGGCTCTTTAATGCTTCTTCCAGCGTATGCATAATTGTTTGCTTGGTAGAGGTCTGTTTTTGAAAACCAAAATAATGGCTTCCATCATAAGCGATGACAGCTTTGATACGCAATAGAGACTCCTTAAAAATATTTGGCAACACGCTTGTGAAAGAGCCATTTTCCTATAGTGATGGCTATGAAAATACACAAGAGTAACAGTGAGGGGGTTCCCCATTTTTTTAAAGCAGAAGCAGTAATATAAAGTATAAAAGTGGTTGTAAATATGACAAGAAAAGAACGGTTAGGTTGATAACGAGGGTTAATCATAGTGTATGATGCAACGATGTATAGCGAGAGCAGAGGCAGTAGTGAAAGAAAGGCAAAAAAGAGTATTTTATGCATTATGCCTAAGTCAGTTGTTGCTTTCCCCCAGTATGCAATAATATCTTGGAATTGAAATGACTCTTTTTTAGGTTTTTCATAGACTTTAAGACTTTTATATTTGACTTGTTTCAATGTATTGTTAGAATAGGTATATCCATAACCACTATTTAAGAGTAATGATGTGATTGTTTTTTTATTATTGAGTTTTCCTGTTTTTGCAACAAAAAATTGTTCTTCATTCATATCGAATCGCTGATAGATAACCATGTCATTAAATACCCCTTCGTTTTTATTTTCGACATAGATATAATAATTGCCAAATTTCTGTCCTAACTTTCCTGCAATAATATTGAGTTTTGCTTCTGCTTTTTTCTCTTCTTTAAATGACTTATAAAGTTGTTTACTTAAAGGCATAGCAAGAAAAGAGATTGTTCCTAGAAGAAGTGAAAATAGAAGACCCAATACAAGTAGATGTCGTAGTATTTTTTTAGCATTTAGTCCTAAAGCATAGAGTGCGATAAGTTCATTTTCCTGAGAAAGTTTTACTAATACACTGGCAAGTGTTACAATAAAAGATAGAGGTAGTGTATAAAAGATAATATCTGTAACAAAATAACTGTAGAGTTTAAAAAGTTCCAAAAAAGTTATTTGTATTTGAGAAGTAAGTGCAGCGATTTTAACAAGATAGACAAGGGATATAATAAGAAAAAATGGCAAAAAGATGGTTAAAAAAGATTTAGTAAAGTTTGCCGAAATATAATTACTAATCTTAACCATAAATGAGTCTATCCAAGAGTTGAAGGCTTTGTGTATCATAAAGATAGACAATAAATGTTGCCAGAGCTAAGAAAGGCACAAAGGGTACACCTTTGTCTCTCCATATCATAGCAGGAATCATGGCAAGCAGAGCAGAGAGAAAGAGCGCAACAAAAAAGTTTGGAAAACCAAGTAAGGTACCCATGGTTCCTGCTACGATGACATCAGCCCCACCCATAGCCTCTCTGCGTGCAATAAAGGATGAAAAAAGACCTATGAGGTAGAGACCTCCTGCAGCAATAGCTCCATCGAGCATGGCATCGAAAAAGTTGGGTTGAATCAGTGCAAAAAGCAGGGCGGCAAAATTGACATTGTCAGGTACAGCCATATATTTGAAATCTATCATCACCAAGGCAAGTAGAGCAGCAAAGGAAGCAACAACAAAAGGAAGATACCACACAAGCCCCAATTTGAGATAAAGTAGTATAAAAATAACACCTGTAAGTGACTCTACAATAGGATACTGCATAGAAATAGTTTCTTTACAAAAACCACATTTGCCACGTAAAAAAAGCCATGAGAAGAGTGGTATATTATGATACCACTTCAGCGGTGTTTGACAGCTCTGGCACTTCGATGCAGGAAAAGCGATATTTTCTCCTTTTGGGATGCGGTAAATCACTACATTTAAAAAAGAACCAATCAGCGTACCAAAGATAAATACCATGATTGTAATGAGTATATTTTCTTGCATTATAGACCCCCAAATCGTCTGTGACGTTGTGCAAAATTTGTTAAAATGCTATCTAATTCTTCAGATGTAAAGTCAGGCCATAATGTTTTGGTAAAATACAACTCCGCATAGGAGAGTTGCCAAAGTAAAAAGTTTGAGATTCTCTCTTCTCCAGAGGTACGTATGAGCATATCTATATCTGTATAAGGTGTTTGCAATGCTTTTGAAATATCCTCTTGTGTAACACTTGTATAGCCTTTTTTAATAAGTGTATTGACTGCGGATGTAATCTCTGCACGGCTTCCATAGTTGAGCGCAAGTATTTGGGTAAGATTTGTATTGTTGCGCGTGAGGTACTCTGTATCTCTAATGCGTTGTTGCAAAGCATTTGCAAAATCACCAATATATCCTATCGCTTGAAATCGAATATTGTGTTCTTGATATGTTTTAAGTTCTTTTTTCAAATATCTATCGAGTAGTTTCATAAGAAATTCTACTTCTAATTTGGGACGTTTCCAGTTTTCTGTACTAAAGGCATAAAAAGTAGCGGTTTCTATGGTTTTATGGGCAGCACAGTAAGTTGTAATATCGCGAATCGTTTCAGCTCCGACTTCATGTCCTTTGGGGCGCTTAAGACCGCGTTCTTTTGCCCATCTGCCATTTCCGTCCATGATGATTGCAAGATGTTTAATGGTATTGGTGGACATTAGTTTTTATCTTCTGTAAGTTGATTTTCATTGTGACTGAGCTTTTTTGCTTCCTCTAAGATTTTACCAGAGAGCGTTAGTTTATCTGCACGTCCTAGCGGTACTTGTGTATTTTTGGTAATAAAGGTAATTTCATTTTCTTTGCCTCCAAAACTTTTAGCATCATCAAGCAAATTGTAGCATACTGCATCTACACCTTTACTCTCTAAAAGTGCTATGGCATGCTCTAGCCCTTTTTGAGAGTCCATTTCGGCTTTAAATGCTACTGTTTTAATATCAGTTTTGTCTAGTTTTGAGAGTATATCTGTTGTTTGCGTAAGTTCTACATTCCAAGATTCACCAAGCATAGATTTTTTCAGTTTTCCTGCTTGTGGATATTTGGGTTTATAGTCAGCAACAGCAGCTACCATAAACAAGAAGGGTTCTTTTTGTATAAGATGTCTATCGCTTGCATTCATAGAGGGTTTGGAAAGTTTGCCTTTTTTTGAAACACGTACAGCATCTACGGTGTAGTCATATATTTCTGTGGCATCCTCCGCATTAATGGTGTAAACACCACTTGGTAAACCTTCATTTCCCATGGTTGTGATGTAGCAGACATCCGCACCTTTAAGATAGAGCGAGAGGCAGAGTGCTTTTGCCATTTTCCCTGAGGAGAAGTTAGAGATATATCGTACTTCATCTATCTTTTCTCGTGTGCCCCCACCAGTCACTACGATGCGTCTGTCTTCCCAAAAAGAATCTTTAAGAAGTGACTGTGCCACGGTAAAAAAGATTTCATCAGGTTCTGCCAAGGCACCATTGCCTCTATCACCACATGCAAGTATTTTCTCTTGTGGCTTTACAATAATGTAGTCATTGACTCCCAGCATCTTGAGGCTTCCTGTAGTGTAGTGGTTGGCTAACATCTGTGTATTGGCCGCAGGTGCGACAATCATTTCTCCTTTAAAGGCAAGTGCGGTTTGCGTTAAAATGTTGTCAGCTATTCCTTTTGAGAGTTTGTTGAGTGTATTGGCAGTAGCTGGTGCGATGACAAAGACATCACATCTTTTGCCAATGTCTATGTGGTTTAACTCTCCCGCCCACGATTCGGAATCTTCAGTGAGTACAGCATTGCGTGTAAGTGCCTCAAAGGTAAGAGCAGAGACAAAACGCTCGGCATTTGCTGTCATTACCACATGTACATCTGCTCCTGCTTTGATGAACAGACGTGCCAAATCACAGGCTTTATACGCAGAGATACTTCCTGTAATACCCAACAGAATGGTTTTCCCTGTTAAATTGATTTGCATTCCTTATGCCTTTTTAAAGAATTTGTAAAAGAAATTCTTAATACTTTTTTGGTGGGTACGTGAGAGTACCAAATCGCCAGATTCTACATCTTTGGTTACAGTTGTTCCTGCACCTATTATCACATTAGCAGGAATATTGACTGGCGCTACAAGTTGTGTATCGGAGCCTACAAAAACATTTTTTCCTATGATGGTTTGATATTTGTGTTTCCCGTCATAATTACAGGTAATGACACCTGCTCCAATGTTTGAACCCTTATCGATAGATGCATCACCCAAATAAGCCAAATGTCCTGCTTTGACACCTATGAGCGTGGATTTTTTAATTTCTACAAAGTTTCCAATATGTGTATCAACAAGTTTGGAATCTGGACGAACACGCCCCATAGGTCCTACATCAGAATTCTCTATATGTGAATCTTCTATAACGGAGTGTGTTTTAATATATGAATCAATGATATGTGAGGCACCTTGGATACTTACACCATTTTCTAACATACATTCCCCTTCAAAAGTAGCACGAGAATCGATATAGATAGTCTCAGGCAAGCGCATACTCACACCCAACTTCATCCATTTGGATTTAATACGTCTTTGCATAATTTCTTCTGCATGTGCAAGATCAAGTTTTGAATTGACACCCTTAAATTCCTCTTCATCAACCATCACAGGATGTACGGTTTTATCGTCCTCTACAGCCATTTTAATGATGTCTGTTAAGTAGTACTCTTTTTGGGCATTGTCGTTGTTGAGTGCTGGAATATAGCTCTTTAGAATCTCTTTTTTTACACAGTAAACACCTGCATTGACAGTTTGTATCTCTTTTTGTGCAGGAATACAATCTTTCTCTTCTACTATTTCATGGACATTATTATCAAATATCACTACGCGACCATAGCCAGTAGGATTATCAAGTTTAATCACAGACATATTAATATCCGCATCACCTTGGGTGAGTGCACTTAGTGCATCCATTGTAACAAGGGGCATGTCACCATTGAGTATGAGAGCTTTGTTATGTTGTACCTCTACCCCTTTCATGGCACCACCTGTGCCAGGGTACTTTTGGACATCTTGCATATGAAAATGTATATTGTTATAATGTTTTTCTATTTCATTTTGTATCCGCTTGGCTTGATGGTAGAGTACAATGGTGATGTCATTTGAGAGTGCTTTGGCTGCATCAATAGCATGAAAAAGCATTGGTTTACCAGAAATTTCATGCAGTACTTTTGGAGTAGATGATTTCATTCTTGTGCCTTGTCCCGCAGCTAGTATGACAACACTTATAGACATTTTTGTTCCCTTTACGATAAAATACGAAAAATATTTAAGTATTGCGATTATACCCAATTGTAATTAAAGGCATAAATTTGACATGTAAACATTTTGGAACTTGTGGCTCTTGTGGGCTTTTTGATACACGTTATGAGAGACAATTAGCAGACAAAGAAAAACGCGTCTCTTCGCTTTTATCACCATTTTATAATGCTAAACTAGAAGTGTTTGATTCTTCCATTTCACACTATAGAGCCAGAGCAGAGTTTCGTATCTGGCATGAGGGTAGCAGATGTGATTATGCTATGGGGAACATCACAAAAGGTGGTGCCATTAATATACAAGAGTGTCCCAAAGTCATAGAGCCTATAGAAAAACGTATGTGGAAACTGCTTGAGAAGATTAATACTTTGCAAGAGGTTCTCAAACGTAAACTCTTTGCAGTAGAGTTTTTGGCAACGACTACAGATGAATGTCTCGTAACGATGCTGTATCATAGAAAGCTAGATGATACTTGGCGTGAAGAAGCCAAGCTTTTAGAGAGTGAGTTAGACTGTAAAATTATGGGAAGAAGCCGTAAACAAAAAGTGATTCTTTCTGATGAATATGTGAGAGAAAAACTAAATATTGATGGTAGAACATTTACTTATGTGCAGTATGAAAGTGGCTTTACGCAGCCAAATCCAGTAGTGAATGTAAAAATGATAGAGTGGGCAATCAAGCAGGCTAAAAAAGTGGGTTATGGTGACTTTTTAGAGTCCTATTGTGGTTTAGGAAATTTTACACTCCCGCTCTCTCATTATTTTGATAAAGTCTTAGCTACAGAGATAAGTAAACGTTCTATTCATGCTGCATTGGAAAACTGTACGCTCAATAATGTAAATAATATTACCTTTGCCAGACTTTCTTCAGAAGAGATGACAGAAGCACTCAATGGGGTAAGAGAGTTTGAACGTCTTAAAGAGATAGATTTAAATAGATATAATTTTTCAACTGTACTAGTTGATCCTCCACGTGCAGGACTAGATGAGGGAACGATAAAGCTTATCTCAAAGATAGAAAATATTATCTATATCTCCTGTAATCCTGAAACATTGACAAGAGATTTGGAAATATTGTCTCAAACACATTGTGTAGAAGAAGCAGCCATATTTGATCAGTTTCCACATACTTTACATATTGAATCTGGTGTGTTTTTACATAGAAAATAGGGAATGTATATATAGATTGTGAAAGTTGTCACCTAAACAGAGTGTTTAGGTGATTGATGACAGGACAGAATTACTTCCACCCGTCAGTGACTACCTTAGCAGAGTTTTTGTAAGGGTATTTTTTCACTAGTTTTTTCACATCTAGTTTTTGATCACCCTCTCTCATAAAGTGAGCCAATGTTACTGAAGCCCAGTAATCGTTAGCATACTCTGTACCTTCTAGCTGTACAGGTACACCGTTTTTGTTTACAGTGTGACATGCTGAACATGTAACAGGACCAGCATATTTACCATCTGGTGAGTATTGAAGTGCTTGTTGGTGTGTGGTTACATCTACTGATCTCTCATCACCATCATATCTTGTAGAGTAAAGACCATGTGTTGACTCGTGACATGTTTGACATGCGATGTCTCCATGAGCTTTAGAGTATCTGTAGAGTGAGTATTTGTTTGGTTGGTCAATTGGGAAGTATTTTCCACCAGTATCTTGCTCAACAAACGGTGCCATGTGACAATCCGCACAGTGAGGCTCAGATGCAGCTAACCACCAGTCATTACCTGCAGATGCTGCACCGTATGGTACTGCACCACCAGTTTTGTAGTTCCAAGGTTTAAGATCTAGTTTGCCTTTTTTCCCTACATTTTTTACCAATGTAGCAGATTTATGGTCAAGGTAGTAAGAGAGTACTTCATTTTTACCTGTGGCTTTGGCATCAGCAATAGAAGCAAACTTCTTCATATTTCCACCAGCTACAGCTTTTACAATCTCTTTAAGAGATTTGTTTCTAAGTGTTTTTCCCTCTTGTTTAGAATCATTGGTTAAGTTGTCGTATGCAGAGAATGCCTGAGCTACTTTAGAGTGACAGTTTGTACAGTAAAGACCTCTGAGTTCACCAGCATCTTTTCCATGTTCATCTTTCATTGCAACATTGTTAAGTTGCCATTTACCATAGTTATTCAAGAAGAATGGAGGTTTAGCATTAGGATTAGAGTGTGCATCACGTCTTACATAACAACCACCACCAGATTTTCTAATATCACCTTTTGCAAATCTTGCTTCACCATATCTGTCTGTAACACGGAATGGGTTGGTGTCATCATTCATATTAGGATTTTGGAAGTGTGTTGGGTGACAGGATTGACATGCTTGTGTACGTCCAGCTGCATCAGGCATAGGTACCATTGCAAGGTGGAATCCGTGTACCGCTTCTGTAAGAGGTTTTGCTTTAACTGTTTTGTATCCAGTTGCATAGACTCTTGGCTCAACAAGGTTACCTGAAACGTTATCACCGTGACAGTCTGTACAGTTTACGAAACCAATTTTTCCTAAACGTTTTACAGGAGAGTTTGGTGCATACTCAGAGAGGAATTTTGTTCCATGGTGTGCATCGTGCAGTGAAAGGATATTGATAGACCCTTCTGCAAGTCTCGCCATGTATTCACTCTCATCTGGGTATTGTTTCCAGTATTTGTACTCTTGATCACCTTGTTTAAGACCTTCGTCTCTTGCCATTTGTGCTGCTTTACCTGTTCTTGAGTGACAGGCATAACAGTTAGGAATGTCAACAGGGTTGGTACCAAAGTAAGAGACAATGTGACCATCTGGCTGTTTGATTTGTTTTCCATCATTGGTATGGAGCTCAACAGTAGAGTATTGGAAAGGTTGGAAATCTTTTTCTGTGACAGAACGTAAAGAGCCTTTTCTTCTACTGTCATTAAATGCTGTTAAAGGAAGACCAAGTGAATCCCATAGATGGGATGCAGTAAGGACAAGCTTGACATTTTTAACTGGTGGTACCAGTGTATCTGAGAAGACAACATTCCCACCACTTTTACCTGCATAAGTCATGTATCCAGTCAGTGCTGCACCTGATGGACCGTGGTCAATTTTTACAGGAATCTCTTTACCTACGTGAAGTCTGTCTTTATCTTTGGCACCTTTTGGCATTGTACCTTCAAGGTCTTTATAGATAAAGAGGTGTGTCCATACATAGTTGGCTACGTTGTCTCCAGCTGAATCCATATGTCCGTCACCATCAACATCTTTGGCAACAGACCAGTATTTCATCTTGTTACCTTCTGAGTAAGAGTTGTCTTTGGTATATGAGAAGAGTTTTACATTGTCTTTTGGCGTAAGAAGTTTAGGCAGTGCGCCTTTTTTACCTATTTTTACTGCCTGTGATTGGATAGAGTTGTAGGGTGGAATGACACAACAGTAACTCATATCAAACCCAACACAGTGCATACCCAGTTCGTAGTTGACAAACATGCTGTAGTCATTTTTTGACTGGTATGCTTCTTTACCATTTACTTTTACTTTATCTAGGTTATCCATACCAAACGGTGGTGTCTTATCATAACCAGATGCTGCAAAAGTGACAGTAGCCAAGAGTGAAGCAGCCACTGTACTTTTTACAATTTTTGAAATCATTTGAGTCTCCTTTTAAATTCGATTACGTTTTATTTTCTCACGATACTGATTAAGGCTTCTTTAAAAAAAGGAGAAATTCTTGAATATTTCCTCTTTTGTCACATTAATGTTTTTTAGTATTATTTGTAGGTATATTTGTTATAAGTAGATATATTATTTAACCCTAAAACCCCTTAGTAAATAGAGTGATTTAGTAGGAATTAAATGGGTTAAAAATGAACTCTTTTGCCGAAGAAAAAGATCTATCGAAATCGTTCTTCTTTAGGTGTGTTTTTAGGCAAAAGTCCATATTTGGAAAGATCGATAAGTGTCTCTTTTCGTTTGTCTTTTAGCAGTTTTACCATTACAGGATTTCTGTCCATTTTATACTCTTGGGTAAATGTGACTTTCCCCTCATGGTCAAAGTATTTTTTGATACCTACTTTATAGTTGTGTTTGTAAAAAACTTCTGAAGACTTAAAACCTTCGGCATCCCATTCGGTCATCAAACCTTCACGTCTGCCCATTTTGTAATTGACTTGTGAACCAAGCTGTCCATTATCATAATATATTTTTTGTATGCCATCTTTTTGTCCATTGACATAGTGTACAACAAGTTTTTCTTGACCGTTGTCATAATAAGAGGTATATAGTCCATTCTCTTTCCCCTGATCAAAATTAACTTTTGATTTTATTTGATGTTTATCGTTGTACCACCACGTCATTCCTTGGCGTACACCATCGACATAGGTAGATTTTTGGGCATTGTCTTCAACAATAGTTTCTTTGGCTATAAGCAGACTACATAAAGAGAGCGTTGTTATTACAAGTCGTTTCATATCTAATCCTTTTTAATTAATCTACTTTTCTATGGTTTGGGTTAAAGTCAAGACCTTTGAGTGCTTCTACTGTTGCATCAGGTTTTTGTGCCTCTACTTTTTTCATAAGATCAATTGGTCTGTCCATTTTATAGGTCATAGTGCGAATCACATTTCCTTTTTTGTCATACCAGCGTTTTTCACCCTCTTTGTATCCATTTTTGTACATCACTTCGTTGTTAAGTGTTCCATCTTCATTGTACTCTTTTTGTATGCCCTCTTTTTTACCATGTACGTAATTGACTTCTGAAGCAAGTTGTCCTGTGCTAAAATAGTATTTTTCAGGTCCCTCTTTTTTATCATTGACATAGTTGACTTCGATGCGCAGTTTTCCGTTTGCAAAAAAGATTTTGTTGTTCCCATCTCTTTTGCCCATACGATAATGCATACGTTCAAGATGATTGCCTTCTCTGTCATACCAATCCATATCTCCATCACGTTTACCCTCAACATTGTTGACGACAAAGGCTAATTCACCTGTATTGTAATAAACTTTTTCAAGACCGTCTTTAATACCTTCTTCGACATCACTACGTGTACCGTCTTTATATTCTATTTGTGATTTGACAACACCATTTTTAAAGTGTTCTGTAAAAAGTTCAGCATGTAGTGCAGTGCCAAGCAGTGCTAGTGTGATAAGTGTAAGTTTGTTCATTGTTGTGTTTTCCTTATTGAAATAATTTTTTGTGTTCTACCATTGCACAATGGTTTTGGACGACATTGATACCCGCATTTTTTACGCGCTCGGCAGCATTGTTATTGATGAGTTGCAGTTGCGTCCAGTAAGTTTTGACGTCACCACGTGCAATGACAGCATCTGCTATTGCATCAAGAGCTGCAGGTTTCCTAAAAACAACTACCATATCGACAGGGACATCAATCTCTGACAAGCTTCGATAGACCTTCTCCCCTAAGATGGTATCACCTTTAGGGTAAACAGGAATCATTTTGTAGCCCACCTCTTTTAGATAGTGTGCAACATGGTTACTGGCTTTTGTTGTATCAGGTGATGCACCGATGACTGCAATCGTATGGGCTTGTTCAAAATAACGCTTCATCTCTTCTGGATTTGAGTTTACTCTTGGTAATTCACATTCCATATTTATACATCCTTTGGGTATAATTCGTCCAATATAGTATCTAGGAAAGAGTAATGTTAGACTTAAACATGATAAAAAAAGCTTATGAAAGAGTAGTTGGTGTGGTACATCGCACACCTTTTGCCTATGCACCTATTTTGAGTGAGCTTTCAGGGTATGAGGTATATCTGAAAAAAGAGAACTTACAACGTACTGGTGCATTTAAGCTTAGAGGAGCATTTAATAAAGTGGCCACCTTGGTTGAAAATGGACAAAAAGATGGTGTGGTGGCAGCTTCAGCAGGGAACCATGCCCAAGGGGTAGCATTTACTGCAAAACATTTTGGTATAGATGCAACAATTGTTATGCCAGAATCTACACCTTTGACGAAGATACAGGGAGTCAAAGAATTTGGTGCCAATGTTATTTTGCATGGAAGCAATTATGATGAAGCTTATGCTTATGCTGTAGCTTATACTGAAGAGAAGCATTTGACCTTTGTGCACCCTTTTACCGATGAGGAGGTAATGGCAGGGCAGGGAACTATAACATTGGAGATGTTTGAAGAGGAAGATTTGGATGCGCTTGTTATTCCTGTAGGTGGAGGGGGACTTATTTCGGGTATGTCTGTAGCATCTAAAGCACTCAAACCTGATTGTAAAGTGATTGGTATTTCTTCTGCTGGCGCACCTGCTATGAAATATTCTTATGATGCTAAAAATGCTATAGATACAACCTCTGTACGCACCATAGCGGATGGTATTGCCGTACGTGATACATCGCCTGTGACTTTAGCGTATATTTTGAAGCATGTAGATGCTTTTGAAAGTGTATGTGAAGATGAAATAGCCTCAGCTATACTTTTTTTACTTGAACGCCAAAAGGTATTGGTTGAGGGTGCAGGTGCTGTGGGTGTTGCAGCCTTGTTGCACCAAAAATTAGATTTGCCTAAAGGTGCAAAAGTGGGGATAGTGTTGAGTGGAGGGAATATCGATGTGACGATGCTCTCTCTTATTATAGAAAAAGGATTGATGAAATCTGCACGCAAAATGAAACTTTTGGTTACATTAATAGACAAACCAGGTGCCTTACAGTCATTTACACAGATTCTCACAGAAGTTGGTGCCAATATCGTTCAAATAGGTTACGATAGAACTTCTACAGATTTAGAATT
>Ga0256829_1002557_pt1 | contig 13462 bp, 11 predicted proteins | sample 131447metaG_FD_185979 | JGI IMG/M metagenome (GOLD analysis project Ga0256829, IMG submission 185979) | Hydrothermal vent microbial communities from Lau Basin, Pacific Ocean - 131-447 | ecosystem: Environmental > Aquatic > Marine > Hydrothermal vents | place: Pacific Ocean: Lau Basin | collected...
ACCACGTGCCAGGGGGCGACAATCCCCAGGGCAGTCTCGAAAAGCCGCTCGTTCATCAGGGTCCGGTCCGTTATCAGTGAGGTACGGCTACTATAGGGCTACCCACTCAGATTTCAAAAGAGGCAAAAAAATACCATGCTCAGAAATTACTGCAAATACTCACCTGAAATGCAGATAAGAGCCACCCCATGCTGTACCGCAGGCTTCGGTACATCACGATTCCAGTCGCGCCCAAAAACTTTTTTTCCGCCCATGATCCAACTGTAGCTGCTGCACGAAGGTATCATGAGGTGGCAGTGGCTTGAACACCTTGATCGACGCCGCCAGTACTTCCAGCTTTTTGTAATACCGTGCGCCATGGCCGTAAGCCTTGCTACGTCCCTGTGTCAGGATATCCAGCAACAACGCGCGATAACACGCCGTGGCCGCCAGATTGCAATCCGCTTTTTCAAATGCCTTGGCCAGCTTCAGCAGCGTATCATAAAGACACGTCTGCAACTCCTGATGCCGTGCCAGAACCAACCCCTGGGCGCGCTCTGTCCGCCCCAGGCTCAGTAACAGATCAGCGCCGCGCAAGATATTGCCACCCAGTTCGGCTTGTTTGATCGCCAAGTCATGCGCTTTCTCTTTCTCATCCTCGTCCAACGCGTCAAGGTAGCGCTTGAAACTGGCGCGGCTCTGCTCGCTCTGAAACAGCCGGGAACGAATCTTCTTGAGCTGTTGCCGGTCGCCTGTTTGCACACAGACCTTATCCAGCAATACAAGGCGATCATGCTCGAACCGGCTCTCCCACGCCTGGTTCAGATAACGCATGGCCGACTCGGGCTGCTCATACTGCAAATATTTCTCACAAATCGATTTCATTTGCAGAGGATTTGGCTGTGGCGAATATATCAACACCGATCGTTCGTATAAGGCAGGATCTTGTAGGGCATCGGCGATCTGCCCCAATGCCACGCTATGGCGCAAAGCTTCGAAATTGACTTTGCCATCTTGCTCGGGAGATTTTAACGCCCTGCGCAACGCGTTTTCGTAACGCCAGGCCAGCTGCTTCAGCTGATCCGGCGTCAACAGCAGGTGGGCATTCGGCAATAGCGGATCAAGCACACCATAATCATTCTGCTGATACAGCTGATCAATCCGCTCGAGCCAGTCGATGTTGGCATCCCGCCAGCCTGCAGCCGCCGCCAACCACAAGAGTACCGCCTGACGATAGACCTCGCCCACTGCACCGCCGGAATCGTCGACACGGTTGAGTACCGATTCAGCCGTCGCCAGGAAACGGTCGACCAAATCAAACGCATGTTGCGGTGAGCGCTCCAGCAAACTGCTTTCAATATCATCGAGTATCGAGTCCAGTTCACGCGCAAAATCAAAGCTCGCCCGATAATCGATAAACCTCCGCCCGCATTTCAGCGATGTAATACGTTTACGCAGCACACGGGTCAGGGCGACCGGATCATTTGCCAATGTCAATGCTTCGATTTTGTCACTCAACTCCGGGTACTGGAGGTAGAGGCCGAATATAAAATCCCGCAAAGTATCCGCATCAATATCAGCCAGTTTCTGTTTGAGTGTATCGATGTTCATAGGACAAAATCGAAATTCCTTAAGTCATTCGGGCTTGAGCACATAAAGCCGCTCACTCCTGACCGGAGAGAATCATTTCCTCATCAGAACAGACTGCACCGGTTCAACAAGCATCAACTCATAACGCGTCGTTCGACCACCACCCGGTAACGGAATGATGATACCCTTGGCAACCAGGTCAGAAAGGTCACGGCTGGCTGTTCGATTGGGACACTTGGTGATCGCTTCATATTTCCTGGTCGTTATACCGCCCTCAAACCCTTTTCGGCCCTCCGCAAACACTCTCGACACCATCTTCGCCTGCCTCTCATTTAGCTGATCTCCATAGTCCTCATAGAAACGTGTCCTGGCCAGTACAAAGTCCACTTCTTCCCTGGCAATTTCCTGTGCCTTGATTACCACACCGGAAAAGTAATAAAGCCAGGTGTTAACGTTCAGACTTCCACGGCTCGCTTTCTCCAGTTGCAGGTAATAGGTTTTCTTATCCGTCTCTATCGCCGTGGCAAGACAAGCCGTGGTCGGATAGCCGAGAGACTGCGAAAGTGCATGGTCGGCAATCGCCCTCCCGACTCGCCCATTACCATCGTCAAAAGGATGAATTACTTCGAACCACAGGTGGGCAATCCCCGCTCGAGCGATCCCGGGTATTGTCCTATCCCCGCTCACGGGGCTGGTTTGATTATACCAGTCGATAAGCTTCGCCATTTCATCAGGCACCTGCGTCGCTGGCGGGGCTTCATAATGAACCTTTTCCCGACCGTAAGGCCCGCTCACGATCTGCATTGGCGAAGGATCGTTGCGGTATGCACCCCGCAGAAGTGATGTGTAGCGTTGTTCCGGAACTGCCATGGATTGCCACTTGCCCAGCAATTCATGCGTCAGGGATGTTTGCCAATTCTTCCGAATGTCCACCAGCAGGGAAGCTGGCCCCGCCGCTTTCTGGTCTGAGTTGTCTGGCAGCGTATCTGATGTGATTAAAGAGAGTAGCGATGATCTGACCGATTCCCTGTCCAGATTCTCGCCCTCAATGGCACTGGTCTTGATGGCCTCGGAAAGCATCAAGTCGATCGTGGCATCTTCTTGGGACGCCATAGGAAGCGCATCAAAGCGACCCGCCAGGCGCTCTGAATTCAGGCGAAATTCAAACTCCCGGTCTTCGAGCGCGCGCTTGTCGTAGCGAAAATCTGGCCAGTCAGGCTGTTGCCATATCCATGTCATGGCGTGATTCTAACACTTATTCACGCCATTTTATATTAATATTTGGCGTGATTATAGCCCGTAATAACGCCAGCCACGATCAAGAAGGGGGACTGAACGGCGCCCATAAAAAATACCATGAAAAATACCATTGATGATGCAGATTACATCATCAATATGATTGATTTAACCCTTATTATTCAATAGGTTATAAATTTCTGTCACTCCCACTCTATTATCAATAAGCCTTTTTTGTCTTTTATTTTCAATGACTTATTTTCCTGTTAAACGATAATACCATGAAAAATACCATGCTCAGAAAATCCTTCAAAATGCTCGAAAAAATTGCCGATTGAGCGCAGTCACACAGCACCCTAGGCTACCTTCCGGGCTTTGACTTCCAGATGTATGCCTTCCTGCTCCTGCAGATAACCGATCACCGCAAACAGGTTGCTCGCCTGGGGGTTCCCTTTCGGCCCGAACATGCGCATGAGGCTCTTGCTCGACTTGTCGAAAACCCGGGACAGTTCTTCGAACCCGATCGTCGCGTTGATATAATCGCGCAGCACCGCCTTGCCGGTATCGACGTCACCGGCGAGCAGGCATTCGACCCCTTCTTGCAGCAGGGCCTTGCGAAACGCTGGATCCCTTTGGGCGCGAGCCTGTATGGTGTCCTTAAAATCTTTCGTCAGAGCCATCATGTCACCTCTTGCCGTTTTCGGCGCTTATAGTCACGCCAGTGCGCTTTTGCGGCGGCAATATCCGCATCTTGGCGCCACCCGCGAGCAATATCACCAATCGATCCCCGTCCTTGCCAAAGTAGATACGATAACCAGGACCAAAATCAATCCGGTACTCATAGACGCCGGCACCGACACCTTTCACGTTAGAGAAGTTACCCTGCTCCATCCGATGGACTGCTGTCGCCACCTTGACCGCAGCGGCAACGTTCAGGCAATCGAACCATTTGGCATAAGGGCTGCGCCCTTGCGCATCGAGGTACTCTCTAACCTCGGTCATATAACCCGTATAGTATCATATATGTTACCTTTTGCAATATTTCTGATTAAGGCTATATATTCCAAGGGAATATGGCATTTTCCAGCGCTCTCCAACGCCTACACCCCCAAGCGGGCGGCCACATCCTCATAATCTGGCGTCTCGGCATACAGCTTTTCGAGCTCACTACGCGCCCGGCGGTGTTGTCCGAGAACCTCATAGACCTGGATCCGCTCATACCTGAGCGCCCGAAGCAGTTCCCCGGAACGGCCTTTCTTTCGTCGTAGTGCGGCGGTCAAAGTATCCCGCGCCGCATCCAGAAGCCCGAGACCGTGCAGGGCCTTTGCCTTGTAGAGCAGCAGCGCGGTGTGAACGGGCGTTTCGTTCTCAATGCCTTCTGCCAGACGAACCACTTTCCGGTACACGCTGCGGTCTCCACGGGATACCTCCAGCAGCAGCTCTGCCAGTGACAGCTTGACCACAACGTCGTCGGGTTCCAGCCGTCGCAGTCTCTCCAGACAGGCACTGGCATCCGCCCAGCGCTTCTGACCTTGCCAGGCCTCCACCAGGCCCAGCAACACGCCCCGAAGATCCGGTCCGACATGCGCAGACACCTCATCAGTAATCGGCAGGCTCATCGTGGCGGAGATGCCATACTTGTCGAAGTAGCGGCCCAAACGGCGGTGATTCTCGGCGGCTATGGTCAAATAGTCTGCGGCCTTCTGTAACTGCGCCTGCTTGAGCGAGAGAAAACCCGCCAGATAGGCACCGTCTGCCAGATGCGTTGCTTTCTTCAGATACACGAGCGCCTTGTTTTCATCGCCAAGTACCAGCTCCCGGCAACCATCCACAAGGGCCTCCTCGTCATCGGGCGTGACCAGCCGCTTGAAGAAACCCAGTGTCAGACGATCTTTCGGGCTTACCGTTGGGGTCGCCGCGGAGGAAGCAGAACGTTTCTTTCCTCCCTTCCCACCAGTGATCGGTGTCGTGTAGAACAGACCGGTTCCTGGAATACCCATCGTGGCACGTTTTCCTCTCGACCCGACGGTAAACTTGGCCCCTCGTGGTCCAAACGATAGAGAACCACCCGACTTGCTCAGGTTCAGGGTTACACCAGGTGCAATTTTAATTCGCCTCCAGAAACGGAAACTCACGCTGCGCCTTTCATAGTGTTATTTACACATCGTTGATTACCCAATCGGGTGAAGAGCTGATTTCTACAGATCATGAACCTGCACACTTCCGTACTGACCCTACAACAAGTTGACACCCAGATTTTCGGAGGCCGGTTCAGCTCCCAAACCAGAATTGAATTGCGGGCATTACCCCTTAGGTGGATACGGATCATTCCCGTGGCTGTCTTTGTTCTGGATTTTCCCGTCCTTACCGTGAATATAGAACTCGGTACCTTGATTTTTACTGATCTTGCGTCCAGCATCGACAGCATCCTGTTTCTTGTCGAAGTGGCCGCTGCTACGGCTTGCGCCGCTTTTCTTGACATCCCATCCACCATTGGCATTGTGGACGACATGGTGTGATCCGGGTTTCTTTGGCATGGTCGCCTCCTATTTACTTGTGAAAATCTCCCGCCGAAATTTGCAGTATATACATAAGCCACGAGTCGGTTTTAAGGAGAATGGCCCTGAGTTGTTCATCGGACAGCTCCGTCTCCAACTCGTGGACCCGATTGAAAAGCTCGATGAGCTTCACGAGCGCCCGAGTGTCATGTATCAAGAACTCGGTCAGCGGATCGTTGTTCAGCTCGCGGCAGACATACAGCACTCTGGCTCGCCGGGTTGGTTTGCCCTCATGTAATAGATCTTTCTGATTGGAAATCTCCGGAATCCAAGCCGCAACGAGATCGTCGGGCGCCAATCGCCTGAGCAGATGGTTCCACAGCTCCCTCAGCGAGCTCAGAATGTGCCTTGCCCGGTCGGCATTGTTACCATGCAGAGCATCACGAGCACCGATGTAAGGCCGAGCGAGCCCTGGGTCGACCTGTTGCAGGAGAGTAATGCAACCTGACGTTTCCAGCTCCGCCTCGGCGACAAACTGGATTTCTGTTTCGGCATCTTCCTCATCCCATTCATCCCTGGGACGAAGGGTCTCAAGCGCAAAGCTCGTAGTATAGATTTCACGGGTGGCTCCAGGCAGAACGAAGGCAGGCAGTCGCGTGATATCCGAAATCTCCCGCACTGACTCAGCAAGACTCCCATAAGATGCCGCGACACGTGCTATCGTACTCTCCAGCCCCGAGATGACGGGCATCTCGATATGGAAACGACTCCTCATAGCCTCGAAATCAATGCCAGCCATGAGCTGTTCGGTGGCTGTCAATTGAAGGGAGACATCACACAGCGCCAGCTTGGCAGACGCCTGTAGCTGGGAAAGCTGCGAAAATTCCTGCTGCAAAGGTTTCAAGTGATCGAGCCAGGATTGGTGAGTAGCATTCAGGCTCTCGACAATTCGACTTGATGCGGTGGCCTGTTTAATCACGTCCTGCAAATGTTGATTAGCATCGAGGATCTCTTTTATCCGGGGCGCCGCTCCCGACAGGTCCAAGGCACGACTGATTTCCAACTGATGACGACGGATGGGCTCCATCGTCCGTTCCATCTGTTCAATCACGCTCAGGTAGGACGGCTTGGCCAAACGGTTGATCGCATCCATGTCCTGATGGAGCTTGGTGAGAGCGGATTTTGTTGTTTTCAAATCGTCGAGCATAATAGCCGCATCTTAAGTCTGAGAGCCCGGGGTTGCACCCTTTTTCCATCCATTATCAAGATCGATGTCATTGCTATATCGCTACGCTTTCAGTTTCAACAGCTCATCGTCCAGTCCATACCGGACCACCTCGATACGCTCGCTGCGCTGAGAAACATAATCTCCGGTCATCACTGGAAGCCGGAACGAGAAGAATGCCGGATTGTTTAGTAGCAGCCCCAGCGCCTCTTTAGCCTCCGGCGTAGCGTAAAGTGCTGACTCAAACATCAGGATGGCCAGATCGGAATCTGCCACGTTGACCGGTGCTGATTTCTCATAGCATCCCTTAGCGTCGGAATCCTTCAGTGCTCCCCAGGCGACAAAGGAGCGGATTACAAAACGTGCATAGCGGCTTACAGTTTGCCGGTCGCCATATTGCTCCTTGAGGCGGTTTATGATTTGTGTCTGGGTGACCTGGTCTTGCAGTGCCAACAAGCGGCCAGTTTGCCGTGCCACATTGAACCAGAAAGGATAAACAGCCGAGACCATCCCCCAATGAACGGCTAGACCCATTGACGGATGTCCACGGAGAAATGCTAGTGATGCATCTCGGAACGAAATCAGTTCTGGCTCCGGAGATACCCATATCTTCATCAGATTATTGACGACGAATGTTCGGGTTTGATCGCTGCGCTTTCCTTCGGAGCCATCGCCTTTACGTTTAGTCAGGAACTTATGGAGCTCCTGACGAACCGTCTTAGCATCCAAACCGGCAAGCAGCAGATTGGCTGTCTTCTGCATCCACTCAAGACGGATTGCCTGCTTGATGCCGATGGCTTCATGTCTTTTCCCCATCACCCTGCCCTCCTTTCAAATTTCACAAGTGGCACGATGACTTCCTCAATGGCAATACCGCCATGACCGACAATTGAATTTCCAGGATTTATGAATGCATCACGCCCCCCGGCAATAAGCGGGAAATAGTCCGATGGCAGTCCGACCGGCTGCCACTCGCGGGCAAAGCGATAAGCATCGGCGACCTGTGAGCGCAGTTCCGGGGTTGGGTAAACACGGACCCGCTCACCTCGAGTCTCGGCGATCACGCCTTCGGATGGTCGGCCTGCACCAACGCATTCGATATTCCCATGATCAGCCGTCAGCCAGACCTCATATCCATAGTCCAGCAGATTTCTGACCAGCGCACAGAGGAATCCTTTCTCACACCATTGCTTTATCTGGTTATGCATACCGGCTGCGCCAAGCTGCATGCCGTGCATAATCTTGTCGACCTTGTCCACGACCAGTCCTACCACCTTCGTCTTGCCAGGGTGGATCGCGCTGTCTAGCACACTGGATGCATCGCCATCACCCAGGCCGCGCTGATAGGCGATATCCAGCCGAGAAATACCGTGATCTTCCCAGAACTGCTTCCAGAGCTTCTCTTCACTATTGGTCGAATTGATGGATGACGGGAAATAGAGTGGTGGTTTGCCGGAAAAAATCGACTGTCTTGATACGGAAGTCAGCGTTGGAACCCATGCAAAGGTCGCGGATTCACGCATGACCAGATTGTTGTCCTGCTTTTGCAGAAGCTGGCGAACGGTAACCCACTGATCCAGAGCAAGCCCATCGACCACGATCAAGGCAGCACGGCCGTCCCCCGAACACTCCACATCCCGAGCCAGGCGTCGTGGCACATGGTGCAGCATCACCGGATTGGTGGGCGGCAGATTGATCAGGCTGGAGTAATGGTCACTTAGCCACCTGGAAAACGTGGCGTTCAAGGCATCACCGACATCCTTAAGCCGGGATTGATGTGTGGCGTTACTCCCACAATGGACCAGCGAGGAGAGTTCGGCCCATTTCAGCGCAAAGGCAGTCCAGTCTGAATATCGGGATTCCTCTGTTGGCAGATCCTTTTCGACAAGTTCAAACAAGCGGGAGACGCGTATTTCGTCATCATCAGAGCTTGCGGGGACGATGCCACATCGAATCCAGGAACCGGGGTCCAGATCTATCTCAGCCGCATCAATGGGGCTAAGTTTCCCTTCAACGAATAGATTGTCGATGTAGACCTTGATGTCCTGATGATCAAATGGCAGGACGTCTGGCCCCAGAAATTTGAGTCCGTATTCCGGGGAATCTTCCCTAAGCTGATCTGCCTTATTCAACCTGCTCAGAAATACTGGCCATCGCTCCTGAAGAAAGGCGAAGAACGCTTCGTCATCGGGCACGATTTTATCCAATGGCCATGCCTTGAAACCACTATGCTCAAAAAGTACTTGAACAAGTCGCTCAGCCAGTGTGAAAGGAATCTGAATATTTCCGTAATGCAGACGAAGCAAGGCCCTCAAGAGTTCAACATCGTTGGAAATCAGCTCTGCGGCGATGCCGAATACATAGCGGAGAATGAAGTCCTTGGTGGCGTTGTCACCCATGCGGTCAGGTGGCGACTTGCGTTGTGCATCGTACAAGGAGTCCAGTAGACTCCGGTCGAGTTTTTCGATGACCGGATAGCTCAGATTGGGAAAGAGCTCGCCAAGGTTGAAGGAGAGTTTTCTTCCGGCTTGCAGCAGATCATAAGGCAGTGACTCCAGCTCGGCATTTTGCAGACGGAGAATTACCACCAGGTCCGTATGTTCGCCACGATCCCAGATCGAGCGATATTTTGATTCATAGGCGTATCGGAATTCAACCGGGTCGTTGAATTCGATCAGATCAAATCCGCGCCCACGTAATTCCAGCGCCAGTTTTTCTTCAGTTAACAAGCTGTCTGGATCGGCGACCAGTGTCAGTTTGCTGACGTTGGGAACAAAATCATTCAGGATGGCGTCTCGCCAACTACTCATTGAGCGCCTCCTTTTTGAACCACAGATAAACACAGATGGACACGGATAGGTTTCATAGAACTACCCGTTCCCACTGAAGTTTGCGGTATTTGAAATTAAGGATCAGCCCTACCCGAAGACCAGTTATCTTTAAATAATTCAGAATTTGTCCTTTTTCATGGTTAGAAATACGCTCAATGGTTTTGGTATCCACGATAACCTGATCGAAAACAATGATGTCGGGTATATATTCTCCAACCTTGATAGATTTATACAAAACATCAAAGCGTGGCTGCTGACTGAATAAAATATTCCGCAAGCCAAATTCAACACATAATGCATTTTCATATGGCTTTTCAAGCAAACCATGTCCCAGTGTGTTCAGGACTTCCATTGCGCAGCCAATAATCTGGTGCGTCTCTTCCTTGAACAAGAATCTGTGTTTATCTGCGTCCATCTGTGGTTCTCATTATTTTCATCAGCAGCAATGGCCGGATTTCCGGCACGATTTGCCGCGCAGATTGCAGTTCATTTCGCCATTCGGCTTCTTCAGCATCGCACCGTGCCAGGCGATATTGACGCACCTCAGGCAGTCCCACCCGCTCGATGGCCTTGCGCCTTGAGCCAAAGGCGACCATTCCTCTTTCTTCTTCCCGGGCAACGGAGGACAGATGTTTCTGTTGCAGTGAATCGAACAACTCATGGCCAGCCTGTTCAGCGGCTTCCTGCAGTCTTTCATAGGCTTTGGTGGATTCTTCAAGGCTAAGCGTATCCATCACCTGCGGTTCCGCTGTCTGAAGCGCATCCCATATATGCCGGGCGGTAGGCAGGAACAGCTTGCCTTCCTCGCTCAAAAACACGCTGACATAACCGCGCCGGACCATAGGGATGCGTAAGGATTGGCTCTCCTGGTGCATTCCTGCCTGGAGTCGGATCTCAAACAGCCCCCACTGTCCTGTAATGCTGGATGGCAGCCCGCTTACGGTCACACAGGGTAAAGGCTGACCTGCGGCCACCTGCGGCAGGTTGAGAGCCAGACCACGTACCCGGTTGTTTTCCAGATTGAGCAGTGTGGCATCGGTTAGACGATCCGCTTCTCTGGCGCTGAACACGCATTTGCGTTGCTCTTGTCCATCTGGCCAGGACAGCTCCCACCAAGAGCGCTTACGGATCGCCACGCCACCATGGGATTTGAGGTAACCAACCGTCATACGCTCAACCCAATGGGGCAGCGGGTGAGAGCGCAGACGCTCAGCGATTTGCACATCCGGTTCTTCGGAAATGCCGTATATCGCCGAGGATTCCCGCACCTGCTGGATTTCATTGCGAATCCGGGCCACCGTGTTATCGACAGAGCTTTCAATGCCATCGGGATCTAAGATGGCCGACGCGAACACATCTTCAAACAGCTCTCCGGCCTGGGCGGAATCGAGGACATCACCGGTTTTGTCGATGCCGAACTCATCGAAGATCACCGAGAGTTTCTGCTCCAGCACCTCACGCACGCGAAACTCGACCGAGTCCTCAAAAACGAAGTTGATTGCCCGTACCGTCTTGGGCTGCCCAATACGGTCTACGCGGCCGATCCGCTGCTCCAGCCGCATGGGGTTCCAGGGGATGTCGTAGTTGATGACGACATGGCAAAACTGGAGATTAAGTCCTTCACCGCCGGCATCTGTGGACACCAAAACCCGAGCCCGATCACGAAAAGCATCCTGCGCACACTTTCGCTCATCCATGTCCATGGAGCCATTCAGGGTGACCACCGAGATCCCTCGGGCCTCCAGGAATTCCTGCAGCATCTCCTGAGTGGGTACGAACTCAGTGAAGATCAGCACTTTCAGGTCGGATTCGTTTTCCTCGGCCTGCAGCTTATAGATCCACTCGATCAGCGCTTCGGCCTTGGCATCCGGGCCTGCCTGCTCAGAGCGGCGGGCGGTATCAAGCAGAGTTTGAACCTCTGATAGCTCCCGCTGATTAGCAGCCTGGATATCCTGCAATGCCTCCAGCTGCCCCTGCCCATCAAGGTCTTCCCACTCATCTTCGGAGAACCACGGATGAACACAGATAGACACGGATTCAGCACCTTTTTCATTTATCTGTGTTGATCTGTGTCTATCTGTGGTTCCTTCAAGAACAGTTAGCCGTCGCTCCAGTGTGGTACGGATTGCTCGAGTGCTCGATACCACCAACCGCTGCATCAGGATCATCAAAAAACCGATGTGGCGTTTCTTCTCGCGCAGGGCCTGGTTGTAGCCTTCACGCACATAGTCTGTGACGGCCTCGTAAAGAAGCTGTTGGAGCTGGTGACGGGTTTCCCAGGCCACCTGCGCCATCTGTGTGCGCCGTGGCTTGAATAGCGGTTTACCATCGCCATCGATAGCTTTGCGCTTCTCGGTACGGATGACATAGGGAGCGACCCGGTCGCGGGAGACGCTGTCCACATCCGGAAAGGCGTCGTCATCCAGCAGGCTCATCAAGCGCTGAAAGGCATCCGTCTTGCCTTGGTGGGGTGTGGCCGAAAGAAGCAGTACATAAGGCGCGGCCTCCGCCAACCCACGGCCCAGCTTGTAGCGAGCCACCTGGTCCGTGCTGCCACCCAGGCGATGGGCCTCATCCACGACCACCAGATCCCAGCCAGCGGTAATCAGATCCTCGAACCGGCTGCGGTTGTATTCGGCCACCCGTTCCGCTGACCAGCCGCGTCGCTTATCCATTGGCTTGACCGAATCCAGGGAGACAATGACCTGATCGAACATCGACCAAGGCGTACTTCGGTGATCAGCTCCCTGGGCCAGACGTTGCAGCGTGCTGATATCGTCACCCAGCACGAGCTGAAAATGTTCATTAAAGTGGGTCTGCATTTCCGCTACCCACTGGGTAGCGATACCCTTAGGAGCCACTACCAATGTCCGGCGTACCAGCCCACGCAGCTTGAGTTCGCGCATGACGAGGCCGGCCTCAATGGTCTTGCCGAGGCCAACCTCATCGGCCAGCAAATAGCGCACGCGGTCGCCGGAGATAGCACGAGACAATGCATGGATTTGGTGCGGCAGTGGAATGACATTTGACTCCATGGGAGCCAGCAGCACATGCCCATCGGTAGCGCTGGCGGAACCTTCCAGTACCTCAGCCACTTTGGCAGCCGCCGCAACGTAGGTGATGCGCCCGGCCTCGATCTCGGGCTGCAGATCTGCATTCAGCGGCCGCAAGGCGGAGCGGGGTACCCGCACCACCGCATCCTGATTCGGCAACCAGACACGACAAACCGTCTGCCCCCACAAGGTCTGTTCTTCGATGACCTTGCAGGCGCTGTTATGAACGATGCTGTATTGCCAAAGCGACTCCATCCGCTAATTACCCTCTACCTTGATCTGTTGCCTGCTGAATCTGAATCGCAGGTGCAATGCGAGTTCGGATTTCGTTGTAAACAGCGATATCAACGCCCTCGGCTACCTCCAGCGACACGGCCAATCCATACGCGACAGGGTTCTGGATTTTTCCAGCATCCTCACGGCAGTTCACTTTTATTTCAATGACATCCCCGTCGATGAACGGCTCCGCTCTCTGGCCTTCGAATACTTCGTGTTGGACCGTTCCCCGTCTTACCGCCCGCCAACCGTCTGTACCGCTACAGCTCTCTTTTCTATCTTTGGCAGGAACGACTCCGCTGACCTCAAACCACAGACTTGCTGTTCTGTACTTTTGAGTCCCTGCGGATATTGGTGAAAGCCATGCCATGGTAACGGTCAGACGTCGCCATTCAGGCCGAGAGCCTAAAGAAGGTGGCAACGGCAATCTGAACACATGGGCCTCGCCATCAGAAAGCTGCCCAAAGCCCAACAAGGTGGCTCGCTGCTCCGTGCAATCTAGAACGCGGTCTACTTGCGGAACGCCATAGCCCATCCACCTGCTCACGAGCCCGCTAATGTGTCGATTATTCTCCGGCGTGCGCAGCAGGTCTACGATTTGAGCGCCAATATCTCCCCATCCGCAGCCATGAACGAGCATGGCTTTCAACCTGAATCCGTGATTTAAACTACCATGAAAACGCATTATCAGCAGTAACTTATGGTGTTTTTTAGCTAAAATAGCGATTCCAAATAAGTCACCCATAGAGTGAGTTATGAGACACTTCATTATTG
>Ga0256829_1002558_pt1 | contig 13453 bp, 13 predicted proteins | sample 131447metaG_FD_185979 | JGI IMG/M metagenome (GOLD analysis project Ga0256829, IMG submission 185979) | Hydrothermal vent microbial communities from Lau Basin, Pacific Ocean - 131-447 | ecosystem: Environmental > Aquatic > Marine > Hydrothermal vents | place: Pacific Ocean: Lau Basin | collected...
TTTTTTTGAAAGATGGACCTACTTTGTCTTTGTTTGTTGCATGGCAAGATTTACATTTTTTAGTTAAGTCACCAGCAGTAGCTGTGCTTATACCTGCAAATGATACAGCTGAGATAGCTGCAGCAATCAATAGTACTTTTTTCATGGTTTTTCTCTCCTCGTTTAAAATCGTAAGCGAATTGCTAAATCATTTCAATCTGTGATGCAAGTAACTTTTAGCACAATGAGAGCAACACATATATCGTTTTTATTGGTTGGTATGAGCATTACTTACTTTGAAGGTTACCGTAGGACTGATTAAAAATGGAGAAGTTCTAGAATAGATTGGCGATATATTGTCTAATACACCATGAGATTAGACAGACAATTACTGTTCTTGTTGATGCTGAGAAAGCCTCAATAGCGACCATTTTTTTAGAGTTTAAATCATACAACTTATAAATGGGTAGATGACATCATGTGAGTTATTGCTAAAATGCTGATAGGATATGGAAGGGATTCCCTGATAATATAAGTTGTGTCATTGTAAGGTAACAACTAACAACTAACAACTAACAACTATCAAACATCCTTCTGTACGTTTAACTTTTAGCTAGTGGTGCACTTATAAGTTCAATTCACCATTGGAAGGGAAAGGGATAGTAAATGAATTATATTGATGTGTTTAATGGCGATGCTGATGGTTTGTGTGCATTGCACCAATTACGATTGGCAAACCCTGTGGATTCGGAGTTGGTCACGGGGGTAAAGCGGGATATTTCCCTGCTTAAGCGCGTGAATGCGCAAGCGGGTGATACAATTACGGTGCTGGATATTTCACTGGATAAAAATCGTGATGCTTTGCTTTCGGCTTTGAATGCGGGGGCAAAAGTGCGATATTTTGACCATCACTTCGCAGGTGAGATGCCCAAACACCCAAATTTTGAAGCGCATATTAATACTGATGCCAATGTTTGTACCAGTTTGTTGGTTAATGGCTATCTTAAAAGCGCATATTTGCCTTGGGCAGTGGCGGCGGCATTTGGTGATAACCTATTTGATTCAGCAAGAGATGCAGCGCAGCCGTTAAACTTGAATGAGGAGCAATTAAGCCAGCTTGAGCATTTGGGTACGTTGTTGAACTACAATGGTTATGGTGTGACTTTGGATGATTTGTATTATCATCCAAAAGAATTGTATGAAAAAATAAAACCCTTTGAAAACCCTTTTGGTTTTATCGCGCAGTCACCTGCGTATCAGGTGTTAAGTGATGGTTATGCCGATGATATGGAGAAGGCTGAAGTATCTGAGGCGGTGTTTTTAGATGAAAAGGTAGCAGCATTTATGATGCCTGATGAAGCTTGGTCTCGCCGTGTATCAGGTGTGTATGGTAATGCTTTGGCTAGGATTTATAAAGACAGAGCCCACGCTTTGGTGACGGTCATGGATAATGGTAATTATCGCGTCAGTGTTCGAGCACCATTATCCAACAAAACAGGTGCTGATGAATTATGTATGTCTTTCCCTACAGGCGGTGGACGCAAAGCAGCAGCAGGCATCAATGATTTACCACATGATATGTTGGATGATTTTATAGCAGCATTTAAGGATAAATATTTATGAGTACAATTGCAGGCATACATGCCGTAAAACATGCGCTAGATGTTGGAGAAGGTATCGATGAGCTGGTGGTGCTTAAGGGCAAGACACACCCGCGATTAAATGAGCTGATTCATTTGGCGCGCAAGGCTAAGGTGCGGGTTTCTTTTGTGCCTAAGGAAGCCTTGGAACGTATGGCTGATGGTGTGCCACATCAAGGCGTGGTAGCAAAAATGACCCCCAAGGGTGCGGTGAACTTTAAGGACTGGTTGCGTGAAGTTGCAGGGCAAGATGAAGCTTTGGTGCTTATTCTCGACCAAGTCACTGACCCACATAACTTGGGCGCATGTATTCGTACAGCAGAAGCTTCTGGTTGTGCTGGTGTGGTGATTCCTAAAGATCATGCGGCAGATTTAAGTTCACCGATTGTATCCAAATCGGCATGTGGAGCAATGGCACGTATTCCCGTGTTACGTGTGACCAACTTAGCACGAACCATGAAAGACTTGCAGCAGGCAGGATTTTGGATTTCAGGTTTGGCTGGTGAAGCTGAGACTTTAATTCATGACATCAATTTTTCAGGTAAAAATGCTTTGGTGATGGGGGCAGAAGGTGAGGGTATGCGCAGGTTGGTGCGTGAAAGTTGTGACCAGTTGGTGAAAATACCTATGCCAGGCAAAGTGGAGTCATTGAATGTATCTGTGGCAACGGGTGTGGCATTGTTTGAAGTGGTGCGCCAAGGTTTAAACAATAAGTAAGGGGGAGTGAATATGGATTTGGTATTAATCGAAGGTTTGGAAGTGCGCACAGTGATTGGTATTTATGATTGGGAGCGTGAAATCAGACAAACTGTGCGCCTAGACCTTGAAATGGCGTGGGATATTTCCAAAGCTGGTAAAACGGATAATATTGAAGATACGCTAGATTATAAATCGGTATCTAAACGTTTGATTGATTTTGTAGAAGCATCTGAGTTTGGTTTGATTGAGTCCTTGGCAGAACATTGTGCAAAAATTATACGTGATGAATTTAATGTGTCGTGGTTGCGTTTGAAAATGTCTAAACCTGGGGCGGTTCGCGGTTCAGAGAATGTGGCTGTACTTATTGAAAGAGGAAGTAAACCTGCGTGAGCTCGGCACTGCTTGGTATAGGCTCAAATATTCAGCCTAAAGATAACTTGAAGTTTGCATCTGATGTTCTGCGCTATGAATTTGAGAGTGTGTTGTTCTCACCTGTTTATCAATCGAAAGCGGTGGGTATGCAAGGTGATGACTTTCTTAATGCATGTTGTTTGATACATGGGGATTTCAACCTTCAATATTTGAACCAGTGGTGTAAGCGACAAGAAGATGTGCGCCTTAGAGATAGGGCGCAAGGATCGTGGCGACCGCGTACGCTTGATTTAGATATTCTGATGTTTGACAATCAGTTGATAGATGATGAGCTCTATATATTTGCCCACGCTTTTGTGCCTGCTTCTACACTTGTGGTATTAGAAAATAAAGATATAGATATTAGTGTGGTGACAAAAGTAGAGCTTATTTTATAAGCTGTCTTGTAGAACATTTTGCAGACGTTTTGAATAATCTGGGTTAGCTGAGGATAGTGGTAGCCTGACTTCAAAAGTAGCTCCATGCCCTGGTTCACTATGTACGGAAATACTGCCTTGGTGTGCCAAAACAATATGTTTGCAAATCGCAAGCCCAAGCCCTGCACCTTCACCTTTTTGGTTGTTACGAGCATCATCAACGCGAAAGAATCGCTCGAATAAATGGGGCTGTGCTTCTGATGGTACGCCAGGGCCTTGATCGGATACTCTGATGATGACCTCTTCATTTTCTGCGTGAGCATATAAAGTGACGGTAGAGTCATCGGGAGCATAACGTGATGCGTTGTTGAGTAAGTTGTAAAAAACACGCTCTAAACGACGCTGGTCTCCCATGACTTCAAGATCATCTTGAATATCCATTTCAAGGTTAATATTTCGTTTGGCGAATAGCATGAGGTGGTCTTGTCCTACTTCTTGAAGCAGTAGCGATAAGTCGATACGTTCTTGTGGGATTTCTAATGTACCAGCATCGGCTTGGGCTAATGTCAGCATATCATTGACGATATGTTGCATGCGTTCGCTAATGGAAAACAGTTGTTTGAGTAATGCTTTGTATTCTTCAGGGGAACGTTCTTGCATCAAGGCAACTTCAATTTCACTTTTGAGAATAGTGATAGGGTGGCGCAGTTCGTGGGAAGTGTCGGATACAAAACGTTTTTGACTATTAAAGTTGGTTTCTAAGCACTCAAACATTTTATTGAGTGAATGAATTAAGTCTCGAATTTCTTGGTCATGTACCGATGAGTTGAGTCTGCGGCTTAAGTCACCGTGGGCAACAGCATGTGCAGCATCGGTAATATCATTGATAGGACGTAGAGAGCGTCTTGCCATGCGGTAGCCAACAAGACCACTGATGAGCATAGATAAAAGCCCAAGAATACTTCCTAACACATAAAGTAGCTTAAAGAACTTTTGAATATCACGTGTGGTACGAGCTAAAATTGCTACGGCTACAACTTGAGTACCCGCGCGAATGGGCATCACAGCAACACGAAGATTATCTTCTCTTAACAGGCTTCGTGTGGATACGAAAATAGTAGCATTACCTTCAAATGCGCCGTGAATAGCATGAGCAATATCATGTTTTTCATGACCGACCAGCTCTTCTCCAACGCTAAATAAAACCAGGCCATCATGGTTGACGAGCTGAACCACGCCACGATAATAAGTGGAAAACTCACGTAAATGGTGCCCCCATTGGGCGGTAGGTGACTTTTCAAGTTGGTGTACCAATTGTTGGGCATCGCGGAACAAATCTTCATCAACTTCTTGGTAGATTTGCAAGGATAATAACCAGTAGATAAGACCAGCTGCCACCACCAAGATGGTAAATTCCACAGCGATATAGTGCATGGCAAGTCTGCCGCGAAAAGTGCGGAAGAAATGGTTGTAAAGTGAAGAAAGCCAGTTTTTCATAAGGGTAGGTCGGTTGCTTATGTGCCTTCCTGATACTTGTCACTTAAAATATAACCTTGTCCACGCAAGGTGTGGATTAAAGATACATCAAAATCTTTATCGACTTTTGCCCGTAAGTGGCTGACATATACATCAATCACATTGCTTTCAGGGTCAAAGTTCATGTCCCACACATGTTCACCAATCAAGGTGCGTGAAAGAACCTTGTAAGGGTTGCGCATAAGGTACTCTAACAAAGCGTATTCCTTGGTGGTTAGTCGAATATTTTTGTCCCCACGGGTAACTTGCCGACTAATAGGGTCGAGCTCTAAGTCTGCCATGGTTAGTGTTGGTGTTTTGCTATCAGATGTGCGGCGTAATAATGCGCGAACACGAGCTAGTAACTCTTGGAAAGAAAAAGGTTTAGCCATGTAATCATCTGCGCCTGCATCCAAGCCGCGCACTTTGTCTTCAACGCTGTCTCTAGCCGTCAACATCAACACAGGTGTATTCACGCCGCGGTCACGAATCTCTCGGCAAACTTGAATACCGTTTTTCTTGGGTAGCATTAAATCTAGGATGATAAGATCATAATCATTGACCTCGGCAAGAAAACCGCCGTCTTCTCCATCATGAGATATATCAACAGCGTGACCTTCTTCACGCAGACCTTTTTGTAATACTTGGGCAACTTGAACTTCATCTTCAACAATCAAAATTTTCATAGACGCAATGTAGATGTTCTCAGTGTATCTGACAATGCTTTTTAGTGTGTAAGAAATGTCACAGTATGGGGAATACAGGGTTTATTGTGGTTGACAAGGGGTATTTTGTGGTCGATATTGGCGGTTAGTGGGTAAAAGTGGGTAGCTTGTTTTGAGTGCCTGGGCTAAATGAGGTCAAGTGGTAGCGTATGTTTCAAGGTGAATATACCAATAATATGGATGATAAAGGGCGCGTGAATATCCCCGCGCCTTTCCGTGATGTACTGCTTAAAAACTATGATGAATCATCTATTGTTGTAACGCGTGACCCATATTCACCGTGCCTCCGTGCCTACCCGCAACGCGAATGGAAACGTCTGCTTACCAAGGTTTCAGCAAGATCTAGCAATGACCGTGCGGTCATTGCATTTAAACGTACGGTCATTAGTTCGGCACAAGAATATGCACCTGATAAACAAGGGCGTGTATTGATTCCACAAAATCTTCGTGATTATGCAAGCCTTAGCAAAGGTACAGTTTTTGCGGGTTCGTTGGATACATTTGAAATATGGGATGTGGGCGCATGGGATGCGCAGCTCGCGTCATCATTGTCATTACTTCAAGATATGGACTTGGATTTCTAATGGTTGTCCCAGCGCATATTTCAGTATTGGCGGAGCCATATATTGAAGGTTTGTGTGCGGATAAGGATGGCCGTTACGTTGATGCAACGTTTGGGCGCGGGGGGCACGCACAACTTTTATTGAATAAACTGTCTGCTCACGGCGAGGTCTTGGGTCTGGACAGAGACCCTGAGGCTGTTGCTGTAGGGCAAACTTTGGCTGTACAAGACACAAGGTTTCATATGTTTTATACCGATTTTGCAGGTTTGGAAGATGCTATACGTGCGCAAGGTTGGGATGATGTGAGTGGCATAGGTTTTGATTTGGGCGTGTCATCACCGCAGCTTGACCATGCTGAGCGTGGTTTTTCGTTTATGAAAGACGGGCCACTAGATATGCGAATGGATAATGCATCGGGTGAGCCGCTAGCATATAAGTTGGAGCGTGTGTCAGAATCTGAACTTGTACATATTATTCGTGAATATGGTGGTGAAAGGTTTGCTGGGCGTATTGCTCGTAGTATTTTAGAAGCTTTACATCAAGGTAAAATGAACACAACCAAAGACCTTGAGAATGTATGTTTTCATGCAACGCCGAAAAAAATGCGCCATAGGGGGGCGCACCCTGCAACACGCACTTTTCAGGCCTTACGCATTTGGGTGAATGATGAAATGGGGCAAATTGATGCCGCAGTGAAGTCTGCAATGCAGTTGCTAAAGCCAGGTGGTCGTTTGGCGATTATATCTTTCCACTCAGGTGAAGATAGGCGTATTCGTGATTTGATTGAAAAAGAAGTGCATGGCTGCACATGCCCACCACAGTTTCCTATGTGTGTGTGTGGTTTTAAACCGACAATGCGTTGGGTGCAAAAAAAACCAGTGCGTGCCAGTGAACAAGAAATGGAATTGAATCCACGCAGTCGCTCTGCAATGTTGCGCATTGCTGAAAAAGTGGGTGAGCCATGTTAAGGCGTGGGGTGGTAATACCGCTATTGGCTGTTTTAATTGGTATCTTGTCTGCGGGACAGGTGTGGTTGTCCCATTTGCGTGTTGCAGTTGCACAGCAAACCTCTCATGCCAAGCAAGAGCAACAGTTGGTGCAACAAGATGTGCAAAACTTAAAATTGGAAATGGCAAGTTTGATGCGCCCGAATACGTTGCGCCGATTGGCACATGATAAGTTGGGTATGCAAGCACCTACACCTATGCAGGTGGTTCGACCATGAGACAAAAACGTATGATTGAGCCCCAAGTCGTTGAGCACCGCCGCATTGATGTGGTGATTGGTTTGGTGATTTTAGGGTTATCATTAATGGTGATTCGCGCTGTAGATTTACAATGGTTACAAGCTACGGATTTATCAGTGCAAGCTGATAATCAGAGGATACGTCAATATACTGTAGATGCACCGCGAGGCCCTATCCTTGACCGTACGGGTCGGGTTTTATCCGAAAGTGTGGAAATGCCATCCATAGCAGCCATTGCCTCGGATATTAAGCCTGAAGATTTGCCCGCGTTAGCCAAAGCTTTGGATATATCTTTGCATAAACTAAAGCATCGTATTGGTAAGCGAAAAGGTTTTGTTTGGTTGTCTAGACGTGTGCCACCACAAACAGCTAAAGCTGTGCAAGCATTGGGTTTGGCTGGAGTTCGCATTGAAAAAGAATGGCGTAGATACCATCCTTTTGGCCCTGAAACAGGGCACTTGGTTGGTTTTGTAGGTACGGATAATCATGGTTTAGAAGGTTTGGAGCTGGCATTTAATAGTAAGTTGTCAGGTAAATCCGGACGGGTGCAATTACGCAGGGCTGCCAATGGTTATCGTCTGCCTGGAAGTACGTGGTTAAAAGAACCTGTGATGGGTGAGTCTTTAAAGCTCAACCTTGATGTGAGTGTGCAAAGCATTGCATACTCCGCATTGGCAAGTGGTATAACGAAGACGGGTGCCAAAGGTGGCTCGGTGGTGATTATGAATCCGCATAATGGGCATGTGTTGGCAATGACCAGCTGGCCAGGGTTTAACCCCAATTCGTTTGGTAAATATAGACCCAAAGATTGGCGCAACAGAGTGGTGACCGATGTGTTTGAGCCTGGTTCAGTGCTTAAACCATTTACAGTGGCAGCCGCTTTGTCAACGGGTCAATATACCATGGATTCTTTGATTTATTGTGAAAATGGTAAGTATACCGTAGCCGATAAAACCATTAAAGATGACCACCCTGAGGGTTGGATTGATTTACGAAAACTACTTGTGGTATCGAGTAATATTGGTGCTGCAAAACTTGCACTGGACATTGGTAAGGAAGATTTGAACCGTATGCTCACTGATGTGGGGTTTCATCATAAAACAGGTGTAGGCTTAGGTGGTGAGTCAGCGGGCATTTTACCACCTGTACAGAAGTGGGGTCCTGTTGAAACAGCAAACATTGCATTCGGACAAGGTGTTGCTGTGACACCAATCCAGCTTGCTGCAGCATTTTCAGTGTTTGCCAATGGTGGTGTTTATTATCCGCCACAGTTGGTGCAAGAAGATAAACCTATCAAAGGGCATCAAGTGGTTTCAGAGCAAGTTGCTCGTGATGTGTTATCCATGTTAGCAGATGTGACCAAGTCTGGTGGCACTGGCACAAAAGCAGTGCCTTTGGGATATACTGTGGCAGGTAAGACTGGAACTGCGCAAAAACCCAATGGGCAGGGTGGTTATTCCAAGGATAAGTTTACAGCAGTATTTGCAGGTTTAGTGCCTGCCGAAGCACCAGAATTGGTGATTGTTGTTGTTTTAGATGAGCCTAAAAGTAGTATTTATGGTGGTTCAACAGCTGCGCCTGTATTTAGACAAATTGCAGCAGCAGCACTGCCTGTCTTGGGTATTGCGCCTACAATGGATAACAACTCTTCCAGCTGGAAAGTGATGCAAGCCAGCGTGCAGCGACCGACTGTGGCTGAGCATATGCAATCACTTTATGGATTGTCGTTACGTGAAGTTCGCCGTTTTGCCTTGACCAATGATGTTCAGCTGCGTTTGCATGGTAAGGGTTGGGTTGTGAAGAGCAAACCCGTTGTATTGCAAGGTTTACAAGCTGGTGATGCACTGGAGGTATGGCTTCGTGAATGATATAAACCTCCATATCCAGCCGCAATTGCTTTCTGACTTGGTTTCAGGTTTGGGCGTATATTCTCAAGATATAATGGTGATGCGGATTTGTGATGATACACGTCAATTGCAAGCTGGTGATGCTTTTTTGTGTATGCCTCGTGTGCAAGATAAAGATGCTTTGATTGCTCAAGCCTTAGCACAGGGTGCAAGCATTGTTATTGTGATTGGAAAGCTAGAGCAAAGTTTAGCCGTTGCTTGTGCTTGTTTGCCTGATATGACAGCAGCTGGAAAAATGTTGCGTCGCTGGTTTGCAACAGAGTCAGCACAAGTACCATGTATTGGTATTACAGGTACGGATGGGAAAACCAGCACGGCTTGGATGTTGCGTGAAGTTTTGGAGCTACACTTTGGCTCTGCATGGTCATGTGGTACATTGGGTTGGATGAAGTCTAAAGATGACATCACAGCTTTGGGTAACACCACGCCATCATTGATGAATTTACATCGTATTTATGCTTTGGCATGCCAGCAAAGTATTGGGGCTTTGGTATTGGAAGTTTCATCACATGGTATTGCGCAAGAGCGTATTGCAGCCTTACCATTTTCAGCAGCCATTTGGACAACTATAGGTCAAGATCACTTGGAAGATCATGGTGGTTTTGATACGTATTTGGCATGCAAGGCAAGTTTTGTAAGAAATGTTGTAGAACAACAGGGTATTGCGATTTGTAATGCAGACTACCCGTTAATTCAGCAAGCCCTAGATAAGGTGCAAGGCTCTGTATATTGGTATGGTCAACATGATGACGATATATGCTGGATACGGGAAAACACAGCAGTGTGTTTTTCGGCACAACAAGAAAGGGTGTGTTTAAACCATGTGCCAGTTGCAGATTTCCATGCAGAAAACTTGGCAGCAGTTGTGTTACTGATGCAAGAGTTATTTGATGTTTCCTTGTCATCATTTTCAGCTTGGGATGGTCAAATCAGTACACCCATGGGTCGTTTGGAGTCCGTAAATGATGAAGCGACTGTGTTTATAGATTATGCGCATACAGCAGAAGGTTTGAAGCGGTGTTTACAAAGTGCACGTGATTTAACAGAAGAACAACTGTTGTTGGTATTTGGCTGCGGTGGCGATAGGGATAAAGGGAAACGTCCGCTTATGGGTGAGATGGCAGTGACTTACGCTGATCAATGTTGGTTAACCGCTGATAATCCACGTAGCGAGCAGCAAGAAGATATTGCTAGGGACGTGTTGCAAGGCGTAGGCAGTCAACAAGATAAGGTGCATATCGTTCATGATAGGGCAGAGGCCATTGCGCAGGCCGTATCATCGCTAACTTGTGGTGATGTATTGGTGATTGCAGGTAAAGGACATGAATCATATATGGACACTCAAGGTGAGAAACTACCGTGGAGCGATAAAGCGCAAGCATTAAAGGCGATGAAGGAATTTGGAGAAATATCATGCGCTTGACGGGTGATGAAGTGGCAGCAGCAAGCCATGGTCAATGGGTGCAGGATAAAGTTCCAGCATTGATTTCGGGTATTGGTACGGATAGTCGAGAGTTTATTGCAGGGCATGCTTTTTTGGCTTTGCGGGGTGTAACATTTGATGGACATCAACATGCAGCACAGGTGGCAGACAAGGCATCGGCATTGATTGGAGATGTGCAAGGTGTTGCAGGCTGGTCAGCGTTGTTGGATACACCACAGCTTGAAGTACACGATACTTTGCAAGCTTTGGGTGATATTGCTGCATGCCACCGTCGCACGCTGGTACAAAGTAAAGTGATTGCGATTACGGGTTCATATGGCAAAACAACCGTGCGTTCCATGTTGCAGCATGTGTTAAGCGGTTTGGGTTTGGAAGTAGCGTCAACACAGAAAAACTTTAATAACTTGATTGGTGTGCCTAAAACATTGATGGCAGTACCCGAGCATGCTGATGTTGCTATTATTGAGTGCGGCATCAGTGAAGTGGGTGAAATGGAGCGTTTGTCGGCTATCGTGCAACCTGATATTGCCATTGTGACGGGATTAACCTGTGCCCATGGTGAAGGGCTTGGTGGTGAGCTTGGCATAGCCCAAGAAAAAGCCAAGTTGTTAACCCACTTATCCCCGCAAGGTTGGTGTGTGCTGGGTTTGGGTGTGGCAGAACAGTTTGCAAACATTGATGCCTTGAACACGCAAGAGACTATGGATATGTGTGATAATCATGCGGTAACATGGTCTTTGGATGGGCAGCGTTTAACATTATCTTATCAACAGCAAGAAGCTGAGTTGGATTTACTTTTACCTGCCAAACACTGGGCAGAAGATATGGCACTTGTGGCGCAAACGGTATTACGTTTAGCTCAAGATTTAGAGCAAAACTGGACGTTGCTGCAAGTTGTGCAGGTATTGCAAAGTTGGCAACCTGTTGAAGGGCGTATGCAGATTTCTACAGCAGCCAATCGTTTCACGCTTATCGATGATAGCTACAATGCAAATCCAGCTTCTATGCAAGCGGCATTGGATACTTTGGCAAGTTTATCGGGTCATCGTGTTGCAATCATTGGTGATATGTTGGAGTTGGGTGAACAAGCTGAAAAAATTCATCAGCTGTTGGATTTGCATGATATTGATGAGGTGCTCACCGTCGGTACGTTGATGGGAAGCTTGCAGGCTGTGAACCCCAAACATCGTATTCGTGTATTTCGAGATGCAGAAGCATTAAGTGCTTGGTTGGAGAGTAAAGATTTTCCACCGCTAGGAAGTACATTGTTGGTGAAAGCTTCGCATGGTACGGGTTTGTATCGCATTGCAGCACAGTTAAAAGATAGAGGTCAGCATGTTATATAATTATTTATATCCACTGGCTGACCAATATTCATTCCTGAATATTTTTCAGTATATTACTTTCCGTGCAGCGTATGCTTTGATTACAGCATTGGTGTTAAGCTGGTTGTTTGGACCACTTTTTATTCGTTGGTTAAAATCGAACCAAAGTAAAGGACAACCGATTCGTGAAGATGGCCCTGAAAGCCATTTTTCTAAACAAGGTACACCAACCATGGGTGGCCTACTCATTCTATCAACACTTACTTTAAGTACGCTGCTTTGGGCTGACTTGAATAATATGTTTATTTGGTTGGCCTTAATGGTGACTTTGGGTTACGGGTTGATTGGTTGGTTGGATGACCATTTAAAAATAAAACATGCAAATTCTAAAGGGTTGGCAGGGCGTTGGAAGCTGATATTACAATTGCTGTTCGGTGGTGTTGCTGCAGTAGCATTGATGCAAATGACAGACCCTATCGTAGATATTCCCATCATCAATTATCAATGGGATATGGGATACTGGTATATTTTGTTTGTCATTTTTGTCTTAGTGGGCACATCGAATGCAGTCAATTTAACCGATGGGCTGGATGGCTTAGCCGTTGCGCCTACCTTTATGGTTGCAGCAGCTTTGGGCGTGGTGGTTTATGTGGCTGGGCATAGTGGTTTTGCTGAATATTTGCTGATTCCGTATGTGCCAGGGGCTGGCGAACTGGCGATATTCTGTGGTGCATTGGTTGGTGCTTGCCTTGGTTTTTTATGGTTCAACACATATCCTGCACAAGTATTTATGGGTGATGTGGGAGCATTGGCTTTGGGTGGAGCATTGGCTTTTGTGGCTTGTGCGGTACATCAGCAGTTTTTATTGGCGATTGCAGGTGGTTTATTTGTCTTGGAAGCGGTGTCGGTGATGATACAGGTTGCATCGTTTAAAATGACCGGTAAACGCGTGTTCCGTATGGCTCCTATTCATCATCATTACGAACTTAAAGGTTGGGCAGAGCCAAAAATCATTGTCCGCTTTTGGATTATAACACTCATTTTAGCCTTGGTGGCATTGTCCACCTTGAAGTTGCGCTAATGAATAGCTCTCAACAAAAAGTCGCCGTAGTTGGCATGGGCAAAACAGGTTTGTCTGCAGTGCGTTATCTGCAACGTAAACATATTGCCTGTGAATGTTTTGATGAAGCCAATGTGACATTGCCTGAAGATATGCAAGATATTGTGTTGCATACAGGTGAGTTAAATGTGGAGCTTTTGGGTTCGTTTGATCGCGTTATTGTGAGTCCAGGCATTGATTGGCGGCATCCTGCTTTGACAGCGGTGCGAGCTAGTGGGGTAGCTGTGCATGGTGATTTAGAAGAGTTCCTAAGGGAATATGTCGGCACATTGATTGCCGTCACAGGTACCAATGGTAAAACCACGGTGACCCAAATGGTTGCATTACTTTTAGAAACATTATCTGGTGGTTGTGATGCTGGTGGCAATATTGGCACGCCGATGTTGGATTTGTTGGCGGATAAGCAGCCAGAGTGTGTGGTATTAGAGCTTTCTAGCTTTCAATTGGAGCGGACGCAGGGTTTACACCCACACTTGGCAATTTTATTGAATATCCAGCCAGA
>Ga0256829_1002559_pt1 | contig 13452 bp, 11 predicted proteins | sample 131447metaG_FD_185979 | JGI IMG/M metagenome (GOLD analysis project Ga0256829, IMG submission 185979) | Hydrothermal vent microbial communities from Lau Basin, Pacific Ocean - 131-447 | ecosystem: Environmental > Aquatic > Marine > Hydrothermal vents | place: Pacific Ocean: Lau Basin | collected...
ATTCTGGTGTGAGTTCAGGCGCGACGGGTTTTGGGGCTGCCACAACGACTCTTGAAAAAGCGCTTCGATCCTGAACGAAAGGTGAGCGCTGCTGCGTAATTGAGGAAAAGCCCTGCGCGCGGGTTTGGTCATGATAGGTCAACGGCGTGACTGAAGCATCAGCCGTTTCTATAAACTCCAGGTCGACTGACTGGTCGAGGCTCTGAGGTTCACCCATTCGGATCACAAGACCCGTCCCAATCAAAACAACGCCTATGATCAGCCCGACAAGGGGAGCGGCTGGTAAAGGAGTGCTAGGCATTTTCCATCAGCCTCCAGACCGTGAGCGTGATGGACAAACGCACGAAGCGATCGGGCCGGTCTCCTCGCCCTGTAGGTCTTAACTCGACCCGATCGAGCAAGACTGGAAATGAAACCTGCCCCAAACTCTCCACTGTAGAGAGAATGGCTTGGAGATCTCCTTCAAGTTCAAGCTGATATGCCAGCGCCTCAAGGCTCTCTATGGTGTGTACCCCGTCAGGGCCTTTGAGACAGTTTAGGTTGTTTTGCTAAGGGAGTGTTTCTGGCTCAAACTATGGGCCAGTTTTTCTGGTGCAGACCAGCCTCTTTTTGAGTTCTCGCTGCGTTTGGAGTCCCTCAAATTGCGATGCCATACTTATTCCCGTTCGGGAATATTCTGCATCAAATCGGCCTATAACCTAGAAATGTTCCCGGTCGGGAATATTTATCTTGACAGAAGCAATATGCGAGGCTATCTTCCCGATCAGGAAGAAAGATATGACCCCTATTGATATTGGAAAAACCATCCGCACCGCCAGAAAGGCGCAAGGCTTGCGGCAAGATGAACTCGCCGCTGCGGCGAATGTCGGCGTTCGGTTTTTAATCGAACTCGAAGCGGGCAAACCGACGGCGCAGCTTGGAAAGACACTGTCTGTCCTGTCAGCGCTCGGTATAGACGTCGCGTTGACGGCGCCGAGCGGAGCAAACTGATGGCCGATGTTCTGACCGTGTGGCTCAACGGTCATGTTGTCGGCCATATCGCGCTCAACCAGTATGGCGAGCCGGAATTCGCCTATGCGGAAAGCTGGATCGCCGGGGATGGCGCTCATCCGATCTCCGCATCGCTGCCGCTGCAGAAAGACGCATTCGACAGGCGCGCGAGCCTTCCTTTCTTTGAAGGCCTCCTTCCCGAAGCCGCGCAACGCACTGCCGTCGCTCAGGCGCTCGGCGTTTCGGAACGCAACGAGTTCCGATTGCTTGAAGAGCTGGGCGGTGAAGTCGCGGGCGCCGTCGAGATATGGCCGGAGGGCGAGGAGCCGGCCAAAAAACCGGAAGGCGGCGCCCCCAAAGTCTTGAGCGATGACGAACTGGTCGCGCTCATCGACAAGCTGCCGACGCGCCCGATGCTGGCGGGAGGGGAGGACGGCTTGCGCCTTTCGCTCGCCGGTGCGCAGGCGAAACTCCCCATCATCTATGCTGACGGCGAGATTGCGCTACCGGCGCCGGGTGAGCCGACAACGCACATTCTCAAACCCGAGATCGAACGATTTGACGGCACGTCGGAGAATGAAGCGTTCTGCATGCGTCTCGCCGCCGCCATCGGTCTTGAAGTCGCATCTGTTGAGTACCGCGAAATCGGCGAGAAGCGTTTCTTGCTGGTCGAGCGCTATGACCGCCAAACCAAGGACGACGAGACAATCCGGCTCCATCAGGAGGATTTTTGTCAGGCGCTCGGCTTCACGTCCGCTAGAAAATACGCGAGCGATGGCGGTCCGGTCTTTCGTGATTGCTTTTATCTTATCCGCCGCGTGACTACGCGGCCTGGCGCGGAAACGCTCAAACTGCTCGACGCCGCTCTCTTCAACGCCATCATCGGGAACGCCGATGCGCATGCGAAGAATTTCAGCTTGCTTTATCGGCCCGGCGCCACCGAACTCGCACCGCTTTATGATCTCCTGTCGACGGTCGCTTATCCAGACCTCAGTCAGCGTTTCGCCATGAAAATTGGCGGGCGAAGGAAACTTGAAGAACTGTATCCGGCCGACTTCGACAAATTCGCAAAAGACATTGAGATTCGCGCGCCGTTCATCCGCAGGCGCATGAATGAAATTGCAACTGCAGTGCTTGAAAACGCCGATGCGACATTGGCATGCTTAGACCTGCCGGAGGAACGGGGCTCAGTTGCTGAGACCTATTCCGAGCTTATCAAAGAGCGCGCGGAAGCAACCAGAAAGATGTTGTCGTGATAGCATCACTACCAACCAAAGAAAGGACTGAACGCCAAATGTCGTACCCAGTCTTCAGGCAAAAGACACAATCCCGTGCAAGCACTCCCTCAAAGACGGCTGACGCCAAGCTCGATGACGTGAGTAAACATCGAGTAACGCTTGCTCCCGGCGACTTCCCGATTGTTCACTCTGACCCAGCCCCCCAACTCGGAACTCGCACCCGCGATCCGCAGCCTAAGGCGTCGTGAAGTTTTAGGAGCACCTTTGCGGAACGGAAGGCGGACTACTTATCGCGTTTCTCCAGACTATCGCACAGCAACCGAGCAGCTATCTCGCCTGCAAACCCCAGTGCCCGAGCCTGCCTAAACCATCCTTTTTTATGTCGACCAAAAAATGTGGTATCCCATTGTTTTTGTTTACATAAGTCGGTGATGGAGGTTTTAAAAATATCAATTCTGTGTTATGTAGCTAGTGACGCAAACTAACACTGGCTATTCCCATGCAAGACGAGAAAACCCGCGTAAGAGTTCGAAGACGACCGTTGCGAGGTCCGATCGACAATTGGAGGCCTTCGAAACCATCTCTCCGCGAAATTATGGATGGTGAAGAGTTTCTCGGAACACCTGATCAATGCGCAAAGCTGAAAGCATGGGTCAGAGAAAATCCGAAGTTCAGCACGCGAACGAACAAACAAATCACTCTGCATCTTAGCACAGATCGAGCGGAAAAATTGGACCGCCTTGTCGAGTATCGCCGGCAAAAACATGGCTTCCGGCACTCGTCACAAAGGTTAGTTATCGAAGAGGCATTGGATCGCATGTTCGCGTTCAAATTTGATGACTAATCTCGGTTTGGATAATGAGCACAAATGGTATTGGAACGATCCGTCTTGGAACGACCGGGCAATTGAGCAGAAGGTTGACGAAGCAATTCGACTAAAGTGCGTCGCTTTACCCATTTGGAAATGGAAAGCTCCCAAAGACTACAATGGGTTTTCCGGGCAAGAACGCATTGCTGGATGGCAAAAAGTTAAAGTAGCAATCAAGCTTGGCCTACTGCCCGCGCCAAAGCGCTGCTCGATTTGCCTGAAGTCTCCAGCAGGTCAAATGCATAATGAAGACTATTCCCGGCCTTTGCAGGCGAAACCAATTTGTCCGTCTTGCCACCGTATATTGCATCAAAGGTTCAGGCATCCTCGGTCATGGAGTAATTTGCAACAATTGCACGGCTACCCGGGTGCATGGTTTCCTCCAGTGCCAGGTTCAGCGTGTCCTCGACATCTGACGCGGCCATGCCTGTGCAGAGCTTCCACGCGATAATGTAGCGTGAGAAGTCATCCAGGATGGTCGATAGATAGAACCAGCCCCAGCCGATGACTTTGAGATATGTGAAGTCGGTCTGCCAGAGCTGGTTCGGCGCGGTTGTCTTGTCCCTAAACTCGCTCGCCGCCTTCATCACGATAAAGGCGGGGCTGGTGATCAGATCGTGCGAGCGCAGCAACCTGTAAACACTGGCCTCGGAGACAAAGTAGCGACGCTCATCGGTGAACGTTACCGCCAGCTCTCTTGGGCTGAGCTCTGGCCGCGCCAGGGCCATTTCCAGCATGGCTTTACGGACGTGGTCCGGGATACGGTTCCAGACACGGCCAGGATGCGATCTGCGATCTTCCAGACCCGTCTCGCCGAACCGGCGGTACAGATCATACCAGCGATAGAAGGTCGGCCGGGACACACCAAGCTGATCCAGCGTGCGCTTCACCGGCAGATGCGAGCCTTCGACCAGCCGGATGATCTCCAGCTTCTCAGATGCAGGATACCTCATTCTGGGTCGTCCCCATCCGCGAGCATGCTTTTTTTGAGCAGGCGATTCTCAAGCAGCGTCTCCGCCAGCGCTTCCTTCAGGTCGCGGGTCTCGCGCTTCAGACTGGTCACCTCACCCGATGTCGCCTGGCGGGCTGTGTCACCCGACAGGCGCTTCTTGCCAGCCTCCATGAACTCCTTCGACCAGTTGTAATACAGACTCTCTGCGATGCCCTCACGGCGGCACAGCTCGGAGATCGAACTCTCCCCGCGCAGACCATCCAGGACAATCCGGATCTTCTCCTCGGCCGAAAACTTCCGCCGCGTCTTACGCTTGATCTCTTTTACATGCTTGTCAGCCGATCCATTCGGCCCCGTTCTCGTTCTCATCATCAATCCCTTCAAGGATTACGATGAGCCAGAAACACTCCCTTAGCAAAACAACCTAAACTGTCTCAAAGGCCCTGACGGGGTACACTTCGATGACGTGGCGTATTGGGAATTCCAGGATACGAACAGTTTTGTCGGCCCTGACGGGAAACCCGAAGCCAATCTTTGGCGAAACCTAAGCTCTGAGGCTGCAATAACTACGTTCGCAAAGTACGATATGGTCGCTGGGCTTGGACTAGAATCGAAAACCAGAGGGGAGATTGGCGGATTCTCGACTGGTCGCGCCCAAACTCTTTGCACCGGTCTGAACAACATACTCAACAATCGGATCGCCACCAAAGCATATGGTCTGGACATTGGGAAATATCGCGGCGCGGCTGGGGAAACGAAGGACAAGCTTAATCACAAACTGCGGCCAGTGGTGTTGATTGGAATCAATGCACCAGAGAGTACCAAGTATCGGGAATTTTTGACTGAATTGTTGGCGAGCGTCGAGCTGTTGGGTTTGGACCTGGGCAACTTCGAGAAATTACGCCGGGGTCACCGACCCGACTGGGTGCCACCACCAGAGTGCATACCTGGGCATGAGTTTATAATGAGCGAACCGTAAACAAGAACCCGAAGATCACGGCCAGAGTTGGTTAATCCCAACTCGAACGCTCTGTAGCTAACCCCGTTACGTCCGCTAATAGGAACGAGAGGGCGTCACGCGCCCTGGATCATGGCGGAGAAGCTATTCCCCAAATCGTAAGGCATAGGACGGTACGCGATTGATTTGCGGAATGCCGATTTGCCTTACTTTGCCGTTGCGCCGATCAACAACATAGACCTGTCTTGCGCCTGTTTCCTCATAGGCCGCGTGATCCCATGAGAAAGCCTGACCCTCTGCTTCAATCGCAATTGTTGCGATGTGAATGAGCTTCGGCCCCATGCTCGGCTTCGCGAGCACATACATTTCCGGTCGATCGTGACCCATAATATAGAGATATTCATCAGGTCCTACAGCGCCGCCTGATGCGGCGTATGGCGCCATTCTGTCGAGGACCGTTTGCGGGAATTGCCAGCCCCCTTTTCGCCGCCAATCGTTATCGTAGAGCACGATGCCCGCAAAAGACGGGTCTTTGTAAGCAAGCCCGCCTTTCTCGGCATAGTGCGCGAAGCCAGCAATCCAGTCATCGCCCATTTGATCAAACCAGGTGAGCGACCCTTCATCCAAGATTCCGAGCGAGTGGCTTTTGGCGTGGGCAAGTGGGGTGGTGGTGAAGACTTCTATCGAGCTTGCCATTGGCGTTTCGGGATAATTGGAATTGGCACACCAAAGCTCACCGACAAGCTCCAAACAGCTGTTCAAATGCGCGATCAATCCACCGTCCTGACCGATCCACCGCTCCACTAACACGCCGCTGGCTTTATCAAATTTTCCAATTACGAAATTGTCGACGGCATAGAAATGTTGGGCGTCGACAGCCGCGCCCTGATCGGCTTCAGGGGCGTCAAACTCCGAGAGCGTGATGGCGTCTAATTGGGCCGGTTCGAACGCGACGAAGGCTGATACTTGCGGTGGCTCAACGGGGCTCTGCGCCGAGACAGAGCACGCGCCCAGGCTTAACCCGCAAAGCAGAGAGGCAATGCCTTTCGCAAAGAGGTGAGCATTCATCATGTCGACTGCCTTCGGCTCAATCCAGAGCGCTTTTTAGTATTTAAAGTCAACTCCGACGAAGACTGTTTGACCATAAAGCTCGTATCCCGTCACGCGATCCGGAATTCCCTGATACTCCCAATCCGGCTCATCCAGAATGTTCTGCCACTCCGCGAAGGCGCCAAATCGCTCATTGAATTTGTATCGCCCTTTGAAATCGAGTCGCTCGCGCTCGTTGTAGAAGATATCAAGGTCTTCGCTCCCGCCCGACGAGTCGAAATACTCAGAATTATAATTGTAAGTCAGGACCGCTTCGATGGTCTCGTCCTGATAATAGGCTTGCAGGCTGAACAAGTCGTCAGATTGCCGTGGGAATGGCAGATCGCGCCCATCAATCTCGATCTCACTGTCGACAAACGTGTAGGACGCGCCGACGCCGAGATTGCCAAACAGGCCAGGCAGGAAGTCAAACTGTTGCTGATAGCCCAGCTCCAGACCGGTTATGGTCCCTTCATCCGCATTGATAGGGCGGCTAAACGACAAGTTTGTATAAGTCTGCCCCTCGAACTCGATTGGAGGCAAGCCTTCGGTGCCGCCTGCCAGTTGAACGGACTCATTGATGATGAACCCGTCGACTTCCTTGTGGAATACAGCAGCGGAGATCAGCCCGAGATTGTTTGGCAAATAGTGCTCGATCGAGACATCGAAATTGGTCGACTCAAACGCTTCAAGATCTGGATTGCCGGTGGAGAACCCGCCCACGAATGTGCCAAGGCCGACACCGCCCGCATCCGTTTCCTCTTCAAACTCAAGCTCGCGTGCCGGTACGATATCGTCGAGGCCAGGGCGCCCGATCGTGTTTGTATAGGCGAAGCGAATGAGCGTGTTGTCTGTGAGATCATAACGGAGGTGGAGGCTTGGCATGACGTCCGTGTAACCGCCCTCAAAGCTTGTCGGCGTGACATTGAGATCCGGATCGACCTGGAAGCTGGACGAGTCGACGCTTGTATCTTCGATGCGCACACCGGCAATCATTGTCAGCCGATCGGTCAGCTCGATATTTGCCATGATGTAACCGGCGAGGACTTCTTCCTCGATGACAAAGTCCTGCAGTGCGCCGTCAAGCACGGTGTTGCCCTGAGAAAGCTCGAAACACTCCGGATTGGAAAGAAAGAAGGCATCAACTGCGCCGCCGTCCGGTACAGGGCCCAGTTCATAAATGGTGCCGTCGACATCATTCGGTATGCTGCCAGCCGACAGGCCAAATTCGCCCATTGTGCAGGTCGCATCGCGGCCATAGCGCTCTTCTTCGTAATCCTGCGTTTTCTCAGTATTGCGAAGATTGAACCCGGCTTTGAAGAAGGAGTCGGCTGGGAGGAAGTCAGCGTTCCACACAAGGTCCGAGCTTAGAACATAGCCTTCTGTCTCGACGTCATAATCCTGGAACCGCAAACGTTGGAAGCGATAGCCGTTTGGATCAAAGGTTGTTGCCGCGTCAGGCGTCAGCTCGAACAGGAATGAGCTCGCATCGAAAGTGCCGCTGGTATCGGTATCGCGAAACTCCCAATCGGAGTTCGGCTCAGATTGTTCATTGTTGATAAGCGATGCCTCATAGGCAAGATCGAAATCTCCAAACGCGTTCTCACCGCCTGCGGTCAAATTAAAGATCCGCTTGTCTTTCTTTTCGCGGCGAAGCTCGTTTTCGCGCTGCAGGCCCGACCAAGTCCCGACCCCGTTCGCGAGGGCGTCAAGTTCATTTAGGCCGCCGCTCTGATCAGCAATGCGCTGAGCGAACCGGATCCGGTTTTCGTCTTCGTTGAACTCACTCCAAAGCGCGCGCGCGTAATAGTAATTGTCATCATTCGGCTTGTGTTCGATCGCCGCATTTACAGAGAACCGCTCACGCTCAATGTCATAGAGGTTGGATTTCCATTGCTCGGGAATGAACGTGTTCAGAGCCGTGACGCCGCCATCTACCGTTGCGGGCGCCCAATCATCGGGAAAGGCGCCGACAGATTCAAAGTCTCGAACAGAGTAGCTGACGCCGAATAGATAGCCCCAGTCATCATTGGTGCCAAATTGATTGCCCATCGTGGCAGAGCCGCGATAAGAAGTTTTGTCACCATATTCGCCATAACCGATAGCCGCCGAGCCGAAGGCGAAAAAGTCGTCATAGTCAAATGGGCTGAACGTCAGAATATTAACTGAGCCGCCAATGGTCTGGTGGTCCATGTCGGGCGTCACCGCTTTAACAACCTCGATGCCCTTGAGCAGTTCACCGCCGACCACATCAAGTGGCGTGATGCGTCCGCCGCCTGTATCATTCGTGCCTTCCGGCGAGCCAATGGCAACGCCATTCAAAGTCACGTTGTTTAGAGAAGACGCCGCGCCGCGAATGGTTACATAGCGGCCTTCACCTTGGTCGATTTCAAGTGAAACGCCCGGCAGGAAGTCGATCGCCTCTGCAGCGTTTTTAACCGGTAGTTTGCCGATCTCATCGGCGCTGATCGCATCCAAGATTACGTCGGAGTTTCGCTTCAACTCAATGGCGCGTTGCTGTGCGAGCTTGATGCCGCGCACTTCAACTGTATCCATGACAACCGTCTCATCCTCGTCTGATGACTGTGCGGTGGCTGTCCCGCTCAGTACCGTTGCGAGCGCTGCTGATGACAGAGCAAAGAAGCGAACCTGTCCTCTAATTCCTGAAAACATGATCATTCCCCTAGAAAGCCGTGACGCTGATTAGAGGTGTGTGATCTGGTGCCATGACAGAACCGTTTCGGTCCCATGAAGCTTTTCGAAAGGTTTTATGATGCGTCTATGACGTTACGTCAGACGACTGACTTTTACATGCTTGCGCCGCAATGAGCGCTCGGCTTATGTCCGGTTTTAGGAATATCCTGTCATGCGCGCCTCATCGCGCTAGAAACCAAAGGTGGCATCTCGACGGAACCGACGACTGAATTTAAGCGCAAACTCTTCGAAATTCTGGAAACGGCCTACGCCGAAGGGCACGAAGCGTGCTAAGTCGCTAGATGTATGAGTACAGGCGGCTGACTTTAGACGTCTGCGGACAAAAATGGATCGACAGACGCCCATGATCGTTCTAAAAACGTGAGTGAATACTATTGATCGCGAGTCCCTGTTTCTGACTCAAATCTCGGTAGCCCGATCATTTGTTGGCATTGTAGTTCTGTAAATAAATCTGTGGATAAATAAAATACTATAACAAACACAGGGCTTTATGGTTAAGGCGACCCCTCTTCTGGGCACCATTCAAATCGGCTTGAGCTTCGCTCAAAAAATCGATCCAGTGGATCGATTTTACGATTTGAATGAATCTTTGTTTGATCTCGTATCGCTTCGCTCACATAGATCGCGCTCAGGGCTGTTTCCGGAATTGGATTTGATCCGCGGGACTTTTTTCAAGCGGCGCAAAAAGTTTGGCGGAATGATGCCTGCCGTGATGATCCGCGCTTCAGTTCACCATCTGTGTGATCAGGAGTTGGCTAAAAGTGAATTCTAATGCATTTATTCATCTGTCGCACTTTTCGATGTGAAAACGGGCGCTATTACAAAGCAGAACTGTGGCCGCGCAAATCATTACCGATTGAAAGGTGCTCCTTAAAAAATGGATTCTGCATTTGAGCTCCTGGACAGGTCGCCCAAAACGGATGTGAAATCTTCGCCTCCTTTACGGGTGGCGATCCTATCCTATCGGTCCGACCCGCGGGTTGGGGGGCAGGGTGTATATGTCGATTATCTCAGCCGCGCCCTGCTTGAGGCGGGTGCGCAGGTCGATGTCATTTCCGGTCCGCCTTATCCGGACCTGGACGCGCGGGTGAAGCTGATACGCTTGCCGTCGCTTGACCTCTTTTCAAAGCCGTATAATGGGCATTTTTCGCTACGCCCAAGGCATTTGCTGAGTGCGACTGACACGTATGAGTATTTTGGGCATCTATCTGGCAAATTCGTGGAGCCTTATACATTCGGGCAGCGCGTGTTCCGCTACCTGAAACAGCATGCACACACCTATGATGTTATCCTAGATAATCAGACACTGGCTGAGGGTACGCTCGCGATCCAGGAGAAACTCGGTCTTCCGCTTGTGACGATGATCCACCACCCAATTACGCAGGATAGACGATTAGCGATCGAGAAGGCTGAAGACTGGCAACATCGCTTGCTGGCGCGGCGCTGGTATTCCTTCGTCAATATGCAGCGGCGAGTCGCCAAGAAACTTCACTATATTACTTGCCCATCCGAACATGCTAAAGCCGATATATCTGCAGAATTTGGTGTGAATGCTGATCAGATTCAGCCGATAGCTTTAGGAGTTGATCAAACCGCATTTCGCCCAAAACCCGATATTGCAAAGCGCCCAAAGCGATTGATCACGACAGCGAGCGCAGACACACCGCTAAAGGGCTTGCATGTCCTGGTTGAGGCTTACCATCAGGCGCTGCAACAAGATGATGACCTGGAACTGGTCGTCATTGGCAAGCTTCGTAGAGGGCTTGCAAAGCAGACGATCCATCGACTTGGCCTTGCAGGCCGGGTCGAGTTCAAGAGCGACCTGACCCGAGAAGAGCTGGCGGATGAATTCAACCGGGCGCATATTGCAATTACGCCGTCCTTGTATGAGGGCTTTGGGCTACCGGCGGCTGAAGCGATGAGTTGCGGGACGCCCGTGATTGTTACAGATGGCGGCGCCCTGCCAGAAGTGGCCGGACATGCAGGGATTGTCGTGCCGAAAGGCGATCCGCAACCGCTCGCGCGCGCCATTCTGGATTTGGTTCAAAACCCTGAGAAACATGCTGAGGTCGCCGCCGCTTGTCTGGCGCGGGCGAGAGACGCCTTCAATTGGCAGAAAATCGCCCCGCATTATCTGGCCTTGTTAGAGAAAGCACGGGTGGCCGCATGCTAACGGCGCGGTTGAAACACCTTGGGCTGACAGACGGCGCGCGCGTGCTTGATCTCGGTTGCGGAGAGGGCCGGCATGTGCATGGCCTTTATATTCTGGGCGGGCTGGACATCTTCGGTGTGGATTTGGATGAAGCGTCATTGAAAAAGGCCGAAGAGGGGCTCGAGACATTGCCCTATTACACGCCTGAGACGGCAGCCAAAGTCAGCTTTGAAACCGGCGATGCAACAGCGCTGAGATTTGAGGATGACTTTTTCGATGCCGTCATCTGCTCAGGATGAGAGCATTTATCTAAAGTTCTATGATTAAACAAGAAAAACATCTATAAACATCCACACAGACCCTGCACAGCTACGGCAAATCAATCACTTACGCCGCCGATCTGCACGGATTCTGCACAGTGGAGGATGGCGATGGCGTTTATCACCGATAAAGAGGAACTCAAACCCGGTTTGATCATCTTCCGGCGCGGCGACGTGGCGCACAGCAATTTCTACTGCCGCATCAAACTTCCGAAGGCCGACCGCTATAAGACCATTGCGCTAGGCACTACCGACCTGCGAGCCGCCCGCGAGCTTGCTGTCGATAAAGACGCTGAAATCCGCGTTCTGCTCAAGCATGACCATCCCGTGTTCAATCGCTCGTTTCGCAAAGTCGCGGAGGAATATATCGCCGTGCAGCAGCGCCGCGCTGACACAGGCGAGATTTCCGCCGCGCGGGTCAAAAACCTCAAAAATGTCCTGCTTGGGTCGCTTGATCGCTATGTGGGCAACACACAGGTTCACCTCATCGGGCCGGATCGCTGGAAACAATATCCGACTTGGCGGCGCGAGAACGGGACTGGCCGACACCGCCCCCAGATCAGCGATGCCACCATTGAGTTCGAGATGGGCGCGTTTAATGCCGCCATGAACTTTGCGATCAGCAAACGCTATGTTCCCGCCAGCCAACGCTTCGAGGGCAAGCCAAAGCTCAAAACCATGCGCCGCGATGAATTCACGTTGGAGGAATATCGCAAGCTGCATACGGTGGGACGCGCATGGATTGCCAAGGCCACAAAAGCGCCGAGTGCATGGGCGCGCACAATGTGCTACAATTTCATGCTGATTATGTGCAACACCGGGATGCGACCGCCCGAGGCGAAGAACCTGCGCTGGCGCGACATCATGCCCGCCAAGGATCGCGACGGCAAAGAGATCGTCGTCCTGTTCGTCCAGGGCAAAGGCAAATCGCGCAAGTTGGTCGCACCCAAGAGCGTGGGTGACTATCTTGACCGCATTCGTGCTATCTCGAAAGCCACGGGGCAGGACGATGCTGTTTTCACCACCATCACCGGCAAACCCGTCAAATTCCTGTATGAAGACGCCGTTGAGAAACTGCTGACCGAAGCTGAACTCAAAATCGGGCCGAACGGCACTCCGCGCTCAACCTATTGCTTCCGGCACACCTATGCCACCTTCCGGCTTAGCGAAGGTGTCGATGTTTATATTCTCGCCGAGCAGATGGGCACCTCGGTCAAGATGATCGAGCAGCATTATGGTCATGTGAACACCATCAAACATGCCGACCGCGTGTTGCAGGGCATGAGCGGATGGGAGCCGATGGTGAACGATCCGACCGACAATGACGGCACGGCCCGATCATCGGCCAAAGCGTCGGCAGGCGCAAAGGCACGGCTCGCGACGCCAACTCACCGGGCGCGAATACAACGGCGGTAAATCACCTTCCTTTCAGGCCGCACCCTAACAGCGTCGCGCTGCGATGTGTTGCGTGGGCTCCTATCGCCGGTCGCCGACATGCCGCTGGCATTCTTGGTCAAGCAGATCGGTGCAGATTGCTTTGCAGACCTATGGCGCATCGAGTTTCAATGCGACCTGCCATGCAAGCCTTTCCGCCCGTATCCCGATGCGCCGCTGGCGCACTTGATCGGGACACAGGCCAAGCGTGCAATGGAAATAGGTGCGCCGAGCCTCAAGCACCCCTTTGCCCGCGTCTTCGTCGCAGTTGTCACCACTTCGCCGCTGGCGAATTCAAAGTGGGGCAATGTATCGGTTTGAAACCTACGGAATGCTTGCAGGGCAAGGCCACAGCTGGATTGCCAAGGGCAATAAACCTTGCGCTCGCTTTTTAAGGGCAGCCTCACTCCACACGTCTTGATCGGTCAGCGATTGGAAATAGCTGTTCAGCATCAAACTGCTGTTTGCTGCGATTTCTGGGCGCTTCTAGGCAAAGGTATGATTACTCAAAGTCGAATTATAGCCGGGCGTGACCAAAGTAAGGTTGCCGATATTGTGCAGCAATCGGTGACCCGTGATGCTCTTATGAAATATCTCCCATCAAAACAGGCGGTGCCCCAGCTCGATCAATTTGGCGACGTTGTTCATATCGCCAGTGATGACAATCTTGCCGTTGTTGATAGCCCGGCGTGGGTCAAGCGAGCCGCGCGTCAGCGCCAGCCAGTCGGTCCAGCTA
>Ga0256829_1002560_pt1 | contig 13450 bp, 12 predicted proteins | sample 131447metaG_FD_185979 | JGI IMG/M metagenome (GOLD analysis project Ga0256829, IMG submission 185979) | Hydrothermal vent microbial communities from Lau Basin, Pacific Ocean - 131-447 | ecosystem: Environmental > Aquatic > Marine > Hydrothermal vents | place: Pacific Ocean: Lau Basin | collected...
CGCGCAAAAAAGGAGCAGGCACTCAAACGCCATCCGGCATTTCTGGCGCTTAAGCGAAGCGAACAGAAAAAGATTCTCGAAATGCCTTCCAACCTCCTTTTTCTGCGCTATCGCCCCGAACGTATCATTGAAATTGCCAAAAAAGCATTTAAGACCGAACACTACACTTACCATATCAGTAACAATGACTACCTGACCATCGAGATCATCCGTGCCGACTCCATCAATCTCAGTTATCTGCTGGGCAAACTCAGCACGCTTGAGGTGGTCAATATGGATATCAGCAAACTTTTCAATGAACTCAAATACTTCAAAATAGACTTTGCAACTCGGGTGAATGATGATGAGACAGGAATGATTGAGCAAATTATCACCGATGCATTCGATCCGACCAAGAAAAGCATCGAATCGATCCCGCTGATTCAACAGGAAGATATCGATATTGACTGCGAACATTCCAAAAGTTACGCCATTATGCATCTGAGAAGTAAAAACCAGCGGGGCTTACTTGCCTATATCATCGATATGTTCGACGAGATGGGTATCGATATTGTCACCGCGAAAGTCCACACCCTCAAAAACCGTGTGCGTGACATGTTCCTCATCGAAAAGAATGGGAACTTCTGCCATAATACGGAACGAATTATTGAAAAACTCACAACGGACAAAAAGGAAGAATAAATGTGCGGGATAGTCGGCTACATCGGCCCTAAAGAGAAAAAAGAGATACTCCTGGACGGACTGCAGGAGCTTGAGTACAGAGGCTACGACTCTGCGGGGATCGCCATTATCGAAGGTAAAAAACTTCACGACTTTAAAGCGGTGGGCAAACTCAAAAACCTGCGGGAGAAAACCAAAAACTATACTTCTGAAGGCTTTGGTGTCTCCATCGGCCATACCCGATGGGCAACCCACGGCAAACCCACCGAACTCAACGCCCACCCTCACCTTGGTGCCTACTCCTATGTGGTACATAACGGTATTATCGAAAACTACCAGGCGCTTAAAAAAGAGTTACAGCAGGAGGGAGTCACTTTTCTCAGCCAGACCGATACGGAAACCATCGTACACCTCTTTGAAAAGTACCACAACAAAGGACTTGAACCTTTTGAAGCTTTCAAAAAAACTGTCAATCGCCTTGAAGGCGCGTATGCCACACTGCTCATTACCGAAGCAGCGCCCGATACGATCTTTTTTGCCAAAAACGGCTCTCCAATGCTCATCGGTTTTGACGGAGACGAAGTTTACTTTGCCTCTTCGGACACTCCTATTATAGGCAAGGCAAATGAAGTCTATTACCTTGAAGACGGCGAGTATGGCTACGTTCAAAACGGCAAAGTCCATCTTTTTGACAGCCACGGTGAAAAAGTGTTTCATCCCCAGCCGCTCATTGCAGACAAGGCAATGGCGCAAAAAGAGGGATACCGCTTTTTCATGGAAAAAGAGATCTACGAGCAGAGCCGAGTGATGGGTGAGACGATGATGGGACGTGTACTTGAAGAAGAGATCGTGCTTGATGAACTCGGTGCCGACTTCTTTGAAGGCATTAATGCCATCAAAATCTGTGCCTGCGGAACCTCCTACCACTCTGCACTGACTGCGGCCTACCTCTTTGAGAGGCTGGCGAAGATACGCTGTGATGTGGAGATCGCTTCTGAGTTCCGCTACAAAGAGCCGCTGCTTACCAAAGATACTCTCTTTGTCACCATCAGCCAAAGCGGTGAGACGGCAGATACACTTGAAGCGCTTAAAATGGCAAAACGTGCGGGACTCAAAAGCCTCAGTGTCTGTAACGTCGACAACTCCTCCATCGTCCGTGAAAGTGACACTGCCATCCTGACACGTGCGGGCATCGAAAAAGGGGTGGCAAGTACCAAAGCCTTCGCCACTCAGACAATGGTACTCTGGATGCTGGCACTCTATGTAGGACAGGTCAAAGGAACACTACCCAAAGAGGTACTCAAAGCAGAGATCGATGCAATGCTCCATACACCCAAAGCACTTATCGTCACCGATGAGCTGCACGCTAAGCTGCATCGTCTGAGCAAACGCTACCTACATGGTCACGGATTCTTCTTCATCGGACGTGATATCTTCTACCCTCTCGCACTCGAAGGTGCACTCAAACTCAAAGAAATCAGCTACCTGCACGCAGAGGGCTACCCCGCCGGTGAAATGAAACACGGCCCCATCGCCCTTGCCGATGCAGAACTCTTTACCATCGCCCTGATGCCAAAGACCATGCATTATGATAAAATCAAATCCAACGTTGAGGAGCTCAGTGCAAGAGATGCTACCATCTGTGCCATCTCTCCACTGCCTTTTGATCTCGCTGACGATTTTGTCCAGACACGATACAGCTCCCATCCCATGGTAGAGTTTTTTGAAATGATGGTTGTTACGCAGCTGCTTGCCCTGGAGATCTCTGTACGGCTTGGAAATGATGTCGATATGCCGCGTAACCTGGCTAAATCTGTAACTGTGGAGTAAAAGAGCGTCTTTAAGCCGCTTTGTCATACAATATTCTATTGATACATATAAAAGGATGAACACATGAAAAAGGCACCACTTTCACTTACCTTGACGGGACTGCTGCTTTGCGGGACACTGGCATATGCCGATTTTGCAGACGGACTGGTCGGAGGGTTGGTCGGAGGCGCAGTCGGCTCTGTCATTACCAATGAGGTATATAACAGCAAAAAATCTTCACAGCCGAAATACAGACCCGTACACAGAAAGTCACATAAAAAATACCACACGACCAAACGTATCTCAGCACCGGTAATGAACGATGCCATGAAAATACAGAAAGCACTGAAAGGACTTGGGTTCTACCACGGTGCACTCGATGGTGAGGTCAACTCATTTGAAACGCGTACAGCCATCAAAGAGATGAACAATGCCTACGGTATCGGCAACACCGCTGCACTCAGACCTGAAGAGCGGGATACACTTGTCTATCTTGGTACCCTCTTTGCTTTTGACCGTAACCTCATTGCACGAGGCAACGACAGGATTACCCGCGGCAAACGTATTCAGACAGCCTTAAAAGTACTCGGTTTTTACCACGGAACCATTGACGGCTCCGTTGGGCCGATGACACGCAATGCCATTGCTGCATATCAGCAGGCGTACGGCATGGGAGCCAGCCCACAGCTTGATTTCGAAGCGGAATACCAGCTTATCAGCAATGCGCGTGCAGCAAACGACAAAAACATCAATGACTCTATTGCCTCACTCAAAGCGATGGGACGCCCTGCCACACCGCAAAACATTGGGCAGCCTGCACCCAAGCCGCAGGATGATACCATGGGCAGCCAGCCGAAAGTCATTCAGATGCAGCCCATCAATGCGGCACAACCAAACCAACCTGCGCAAAGCCAATATCGATAAAAACAGCTATCAAAAGAGGGGTTATCTCCCCTCAAACCACTCATGGCACAGTTGTCTGTAAATCATTCTGTAAGCTTCTACTTTCTGCACAATATAGTCTCCCTCAAAATAGAAAGAACAAAAGTTCGCTTGTGCCATTTGTGAAAAAGAAAATTCTTCACACACAGCCGCCACATCAAAGTAGCGGTCATTGGCTGCGGCATATTCGAAGTCAATAAGTGTAACATGGTTCTCCCGCCATAGCAGATTTTTGGGGTTGAGGTCATTGTGACACAGCACAATTTCCTTGGGGTAAGATTCAACCAGTTTAAATGTACGCTCAATCGTTTCACTACGCTCTTTGAGAAGATCATAGAGTGCCAGAGGCGGCGTATCGGTTTCGATGGTATGGAGCGTTTGCAGCGTCTTTGCCAGCAACTTCATTCGGCTTTCCTCCATCACCTTCAGATGCTCTCCCTTGACAAATTCTGTAATCATCCAGCCTGCATCGAGATCAAGCAGCAGCGGACGGGGTGCAATACTGAGATTTGCCGCTTTTTGCTGTAAGTCGAATTCTTTTTGGCGGTCAATCCCCTCTTCTTTGAAAACCCGTAAAAGATAGGTATGCCTTGTAGTTTCAATACGGTAGTTGAGGTTGCAGTAGCCCTGTGTACCTACAGGCTCTATAGAGCGTATGGGATCGTTTTTGAAAAGCGGGAGCTTCTCAAGTACGGCTCTGTTCACCGTATGCCTTTTTCCAGCTTGCATAGCCATAGAATGCCAAAATGACATAGAGTACAAAGAGTACAATGGTCGCCAGATAGCCGGACTTGTAGTAAAGTACGGTTGCAGCGGAGTCCACCACCATCCAGTAGAGCCAGTTTTCCAGCACCTTCTTGGCCATCATCCAGGTTGCAATGCCTGAAAAAACCATAACAAAGGCATCGTGGTAGGCAAATTTCGCACCGGCATAGGTAGAGGTAAGATAGCCAAGAAGCAACGTACCGATTACGCCTGAAAGAATAAAAACAAAATGATGCTTTAAAGACCATCTTGTAATGGGCAGTGTCTCACCATGTTCATCTTTTTTCCAAAGCATAAAACCGTAAACGGCCATCACCATATAGTAGAAGTTCAACAAAGAGGAGGCAACCAGTGCCCCGTCCCAAAAGATGACAGTATAAATCAGTGTACTGAAAAAAGCAAAAGGCCATGCCCACTGCGACTCTTTTGCCGCAAGAATGACATAGGCGATACCAAGCAGTGTCGCAGCGATCTCCCAGCCGGACATCTGTGCAAACGCTGCTGCTATACCTGCGGCAGAAATATCCATTTAAAAGCGTCCTTTTCTGTCTTCACCCACAATTTTAATGACAAAAACCGATTGCGGCATCGTTTCAAACACCGCTTTCATTTCATCTGTAAGCAGTCCCATCACAATATCGTATTCACCGTACACCTGGGTGCTGAGCTCCGTTCGCACAATGTTCACCCGCTGTTCACGCGCCAATCTTTCAATAAACGCCGTAATCGGCTTTTCAAACTCGCTTTGAAGCGGATACATACTGATATCGATGGAAACTTTCATCTGTTGTCCTTTAAAAGTCATAGCTCAGGGTGAAGCCGTAGGTTCTTGGGTCACCCTGCTGGGTATAAAGATGCTCGCCCTCCGGAAAACCGTTATCAAAATAGTAGCCTCTTGTCTGATAGTCAGTATCTGTCAGGTTTCTTCCCCAGAGTATTGCACTCCAATTCCCAGCTATATACTCTATGCTTGCGTTAAGTAATGTATAGGGATCAGATTTTTCATCGTGTCCATTGGAGAAGTAGTAACTGCCCCTACCATCCACAGAGGTTTTGAAGCGCCAATTCTCCAGAAAGGCATAGTCAAGTCCTACGCTATACTGATACTTTGGAGACTGTGCAGGAGCACGTCCGCTTTTATCCGTACCATCTACAGGGTTCTTAAATTCATCAAACTCCGCCTTCAACAATCCCAAACTTCCAAAAAGAAGCAGGTTATCTGTTGCCTGGTAATCGATACTCTCTTCCAAACCATAATAGGTACCCTTTTGTGCATTAAAAATATAATCAGAAAATCGGTCTCCACCCCCTCCTGTCGGATAGGAGTAGTAGGTTCCTACCTGCTGATTTTTTCTCTTGCCGTAAAAAAGGTTCAAACGATTATGCAGCTTTCCATTCAGATAAGTACCGTTTACCCCAGCATCAATATTCCACAATGTTTCCGTATCGTAGCGCTTTGGAAGTCTGCTTGCATCGGTAACAGGGTTAAAGCCTCCCGGTTTGTATCCTCTTGATAAGTTGACATAGTAGAGCTGTGTTTCATCTGCCTGATACTCCAAACCAATCTTTCCGCCCACAAGATTTTCTCTATCATCGTATGTTACATTTTCAGAATCGTAATAATCTGTTTTCCACTGCTCAAGACGCAACCCTGCACTCAAAAGCCACTTAGGAGCAAAATGGATGTCCAGTTGACCATATGCAGCGATACTCTCTGCATCATAGCTGCTGAGAAACGGTTCAGAAAGCCAAGTATAATTTCTTGTCAAATCACTACTATAGTCACGGTAATAGACTCCTATCGTCCAGTCAGTAGTTCCATTAAAAATTCTACCGGTATCATCTGACACAAGTCTAAAATCGATATCAAACTGCTTTTTATCTCTCAGGTACTGGTCTGTAGAGTCCCAGCCACCATAATTCCAACCATCAGTCCAATCTTCATCATAGCTGTATTCAAGATCGGATTTATTGTAACTCAAACTGGTAACTATATGATAAATATCCTCAACCTGATAGGTTGACTTCAATCCTATCGCATCGGTCTTTTGTGTATCCTTACCTGGCTGATCTGCTTCTGAAGTTCTAGTGTTAAAACGGTTGAACGCATCGTAACCATTATCGATGTCAATATGCATATAAGTCAAATCTATTATATGATTGTCTGAAACGATCCATCGGAGTTTTCCTCGTGCTGTCAACTCATCAATATTATTAGTATCATCTCTGTTGAGCGTAACGTTATTGATATAACCATCACTGGTATGTTTATAGATCGAAAAACGTCCAAGCAGTTTGTTTGCAACGATAGGTGCATTGAGTGCCAAACCGATCGCTTTTGTGTTATAGTTTCCGCCAGTTACTTCCAGGTGACCGCCTGCTTCATTCGTAGGCTCGTTACTTTCAACATTCACGATACCTGCCAGTGCATTGGCACCAAACTTCGTCCCCTGTGGTCCACGCAAAACTTCAATCTGTTTAATGTCAAAGAGTGATGCACCCAGAGGCACATTTGAAAAATCTATACCATCAATAATCAATCCAACAGACGGGTTTACAGGTGTCTCAAACTGGCCACGTTCTCCCATACCCCTGATTTGGATATATTTTGCACGTGAAGCTCCTGCAGAGAAGTTCACATTGGGTGCCGTAGAGACTACCTCTGCAAAGGGTTCCGTCACCTTATCATAAAGTTTTTCTTCTCCTATGATAGTTACACTCCCCGCTGTCTTGGAAAGCTTTTCCGATCTAAAATCGGCACCGACAACGATCGGATCCAAATTCACCTCTTCAGCCAAAAGCAGAGAACTCCCCAGTGTACTTATGGCAGCCATTGATAACGGCAATAGTCTTTTTTTCATTGATTTTTCCTCAAAATAGTTTCGGAGAATGCAAGTGGTCGAAAGCAGAAAGTACAGATATATGCAGTACCACTCTTCCTTACGCCGGCATTGCCCGGGTCAAGTTCTGCGGGTGGTATCTCAGCTCATAGAGCACCCCGAGAGTTTGATCTTCTTTATACATTACAAACAATTTGAGATGGCTTAAATAGGAGTATATTTATCTGATTTAAAAAATGGGCTCTTTTCTTCCACGTTTTTTTGTCACATAATCAAACTGCAGCGCTTCGGCTTTCTGCAATTTCTCAAACAGGAAGTGCTTGGCATGCTTGACACTCTGTGCCAATGTTTCGCCTTTTGCAAGCTCGACAGCAATAGCTGAAGAGAGCAGGCATCCGGTACCGTGGGTGTGTGTCGTTTCAATACGCGGTGAGCAAAAACGTGTGATGCTTGAAAGTTCGACAAGATAGTCGACTGCCTCCTCTTCGAAAGTATGCCCGCCTTTAAGCAGGGTATTCTTCGCCCCAAGCTCAAAGAGTGCCTGTGCCATAAGCGGCACTTCTTTTGCACTTCCTTTAAAATCACCGTCAATAAGTGCATTGGTTTCCGGCAGATTCGGCGTCACAAGCCGACACAGCGGAAAGAGTTTGTAAATCATCGTTTCTATAGCAGACTCTTCCAAAAGCCGTTTGCCACTTGAACTGACAAGTACCGGATCAAGAACGACATTGACCAGCCTGTACTGCTTGAGTACTTTCGCAACAGTTTCAATCAGTTCGGCAGACCCCAGCATACCAATCTTGACTGCATCGACATGCACATCATCAAGCAGGGTACATAGTTGTGCATAGAGCATCTGTGCATCCACCGGTTCAACTGCCGAAACCCCCTGGGAATTCTGTGCAGTCATTGCCGTTACCGCACTGAAAGCATATCCGTCAAGAGCATGTACCACTTTGGTATCCATTACAATTCCGGCTCCTCCAAAGGGGTCAAAGCCGGCAATACTAAGTACTGTAGGTGTATGTTCAGAAGCCATAACGTGAAAAGACCTCCATCAATGCTTTGGTTTTTGGTTTGGAAATACTGCCCTTTTCATCGAGCACACCCGATATCATCGCAATACCGCTTGCCGCTTTGGTTTTTGCTACCATTTCGATGTTGTCAATGGTAATACCTCCAATCGCCACAACCGGATAATCCACTGCCTCTGCCCAGCGCTTAAGCAGTTGGGTACCGACAGTATTATACTTAAGTTCTTTTGAAATAGGCACAAACACGGGACCAATGGCGATGTAGGAGGGTTCAAACCCCAGCGCAATGTCGATTTCTTCGGGGGTATGGGTACTGATGCCAAGCCGGAGCCCCGCACTGTAGATGGCATCGATGTCTGCCTCCTGAATATCCTCCTGCCCCAAGTGAATACCGTAGGCATTATGCTTGACGGCAAGCTGCCAGTAGTCGTTGACAAAGAGGCGCACATCAAATTCACGGGAGACTGTAACAGCCTCTACAATCTCCCTTTCAAGTGCCTCACCCTCCATATCTTTTACCCGCAGCTGCGCCGTGGTAATGCCACACTCATACAGCGGACGCAGTTTGTCTGCTCTGTCTACAACCGGATAGATGCCAAGAGGTGTATCATCACATTTTGGGAATTTCATCTTTTTCCTTTTTTCACCATTTCCTCATTTCAATCGGTGCGTGATTACGCACCCTACATCTTTTGATGCCAAAACGGTGTTCCTACCGTTGGGGTAGAAGGGGATGCAAACTCCCGCTCCTGCATCGCACCCGCTTCATAACCCATACGCCCTGCTTCAACTGCCAGTGCAAATGCCTTTGCCATCGCTACAGGGTCTTGTGCAAGCGCTACTGCAGAGTTGAGCAAGATGCCGTCATAGCCAAGTTCCATTGCAGTCACTGCGTGGGAGGGTTTGCCTATGCCCGCATCGATGATCAGTGGCATATGGGGGAAGGCTTCTCTTATCGCTTTGAGATTGTAAGGATTCATCAGCCCTTTTCCGGAACCAATGGGTGAACCCCACGGCATCAGTATGTTACACCCCGCATCAACAAGTTTTTTGGCTACGACCAGATCGTCGGTGGTATAGGGAAAGACTTCAAAACCCTCTTTGACAAGTACCTTCGCCGCCTCTACGGTTTCGTAGGGGTCAGGCTGCAGATTGTACTGATCACCAATGACCTCAAGCTTGATCCAGTTGGTACCAAAAACCTCACGCGCCATCTGGGCAATAGTGATCGCCTCTTTGGCAGAGTGGCACCCTGCCGTATTGGGCAGTACCTCCACACCAAGATCACGAATGATCTTCCAAAACCCCTCTCCTGCCTCTTTATTCACCCCCTGACGGCGCAGCGACACAGTAACTACCTGTGCCCCCGATGCGCTTATCGCATCCTCCATCACTGCCGGGGAGGGATAGAGCGCCGAACCTATGAACATTCTTGAGGTAAGCTGCTTACCGCCAATCTGCCATTTGGTATGGTCATTGTTTGTCATGGGTACACCTTTTGTTTTTTAATGTATGTCATTTTCTCTCGTACTCTTCCATTTCATCCGCGTAGGGTGCAATGTTTCGCACCTTTAAACCGTTGTCAAAAAATGGACGGTTTGTTGCTTTCATGCATCTCAAAGGTGCGTGATTACGCACCCTACTTGAACGCACAGCGTTCATTCATCCGCCGCTTACCGGCGCCAGCACATCCACCTCATCACCTGACTTCAGAGCGGTCTTTTCAAATGCATCTTTGGGAACAAACTCTTTGTTCACCGCCACCCCAAGCCACTTATCATGAAAATTGAGATGCTTGAGCATCTCTTTGATAGTGATCCCCTTGGAAAAGGTTTTTGTTTCACCGTTGACCGATACTGTGATCATTGTCATTGCATCCTCCTTATCCCTTCGTTGAGTGCCTTCTCCACTATGGCAGGAGAGAGCAAATAGCCGTGGCGGTAGAGCCCGTTGATACGTGTCAGTCCCTCTTCGTTCTCTATGCGCGGCAGGTTATCTTTGAATGCCGGACGGCAGTTTGTTTCGCTGTTGACCACTCTTGCTTCACCAAAGTTCGGGTGGAGCGTATAGAGTGCCGAGAGCAGTTCCATACTCGATCGTACCGAAATGGGTGAAGTATCTTCACTCTCAATCTCCGTTGCACCGATAAGGTAGCGTTTGTAGCCTGTCGTCTGTGAGAGTTTGCAATCTGCACAGTATTCCAGGTCTATTCCCTCACAGCCGTTGCCGCGCGGAACAACATAGAGCTTGTAACGCGGATGCATCAGACGTGTGGGACGGCTGATATCAATGTCGTTTGCCTCCACCCAAAGTACCTCTCCACGCACACCTCGAAGCTCTTTGAAGTGCTCTTTGGCACCCAGACCGCGTGTGTCGAACACCCAGTCAAATGTCTCGACACCCTCTTTGGTATAGACCTTTTTGGGTTCAAGCTTCTCAACTGCCGTATACTCACGGAAAACAATATTCTCCATACGATCAAAGTAGTTGACCGAAAATGCCATAAAACGCTGGGCATCTACCACCCCCTCTTCAGGAATGAAAAAGCCCTTTTGGTGCATGGCAAGGTCAGGTTCAAGTGTGCCTATTTCGGTTTTGTCAAGTGTTTCAATGCTTTGCGCCGCATCGACTTTACGCTGCAGCATCCCGATAAAGTGCTCCAACTCCCCCATATCCTGCGGATGCGCGGTAATGACCGTACCCTTTTGCTGATATCCGTCAAAGAGCCCGATCTCTTTAAGCAGTGCCGGCCAGAGTTCTATGGAACGCTTTCCAAGCTCGAAGATGACCGACTCCGCCGTTTCAAGCTCGGCATAGGGTGCAAGCATTCCCGCAGCGGTAAATCCGGCGGCATTCACCCCTTCTTTGGAGTCCTTCTCAAAAAAAGTAATGGTATGTTCTCCGCTTTGCAGCAGATTTAGAGCAAGTACCCGACCTGCCAAACCGGCACCGGCGATAGCGATATTCATCGTTTTTTCCTTCGCAAATTCTCTTTTCTTCCTACTTTTTTAAAAAAAGTAGGCAAAAAGCGTTACTTTTGCAATTGTGCGGACGGTGGCTCCAGCGCCGTGCTTCACACATATGGGCGCTTGCGCACCTGCACAAAAAGTGCAAAAGTAACACAAAAAAATTTTTAATAAAAGCGCGTAGGGTGCGTAATCACGCACCTTTCTATCATTCCCACGCTCTATGTCATACCATAGGGTATCTGCTACTTAATGGCAAAATATGCATTCCCACCCAGACGGTGGGAACGAGAATACCCCGTAGGGTGTTGTACCCCTACAACACCCTACGCGTTCTTTACCTTCTCTGCATCCACATAAACCTCTCCACCAAGCTCCTGGAACTTCTGGCTCATCTCATCCATCCCCTGTTTGATCTCCTCTTCGGTGAAACTCTCCTGCTCGGCTGCGTAGTCGCGTACTTCGGCTGAAATCTTCATGGAACAGAATTTCGGGCCGCACATAGAACAAAAGTGTGCCACTTTGGCAGCTTCCATCGGCATCGTCTCATCATGGTACTCACGCGCACGCTCAGGATCGAGCCCAATGTTAAACTGGTCGATCCATCTGAACTCGAAACGTGCCTTGCTCATTGCATGGTCACGGGCTATGGCACCCGGGTGTCCTTTAGCGATGTCTGCCGCATGTGCAGCCAGTTTGTAGGTGATGAGCCCCTCTTTAACATCATCTCTGTCAGGCAGTCCAAGGTGCTCTTTTGGCGTCACGTAGCAAAGCATCGCCGTACCGTACCAGCCTATCATCGCCGCCCCAATGCCCGAAGTGATGTGGTCATACCCCGGTGCGATGTCTGTCGTTAACGGCCCGAGTGTGTAAAACGGTGCCTCGTGGCAGTACTCAAGCTGTTTTTCCATATTCTCTTTGATCATATGCATCGGTACATGCCCCGGCCCTTCGATGAGCACCTGCACATCGTGTTTCCATGCAATTTTTGTCAGCTCACCCAGTGTTTTGAGCTCTGCAAACTGCGCTTCGTCGTTGGCATCGGCAACCGACCCCGGGCGCAGTCCGTCACCCAGAGAGAAGGTGATGTCATACGCTTTCATAATCTCACAGATCTCCTCAAAGTGTGTGTAGAGGAAGTTCTCTTTGTGGTGGTGGATCATCCATTTTGCCATGATCGACCCGCCGCGGCTGACGATACCCGTCACACGTTTTGCAGTCATCGGCACATGGTGCAGCAGCAGTCCTGCGTGAATGGTAAAGTAGTCCACTCCCTGCTCTGCTTGCTCGATAAGCGTGTCACGGAAGACTTCCCATGTCAGATCTTCGGCAACGCCGCCAACCTTTTCAAGCGCCTGATAGATCGGCACTGTACCGATGGGCACCGGAGAGTTACGCAAGATCCAGTCACGTGTGGTGTGGATGTTCTTTCCGGTACTCAGATCCATCACCGTATCTGACCCCCATCGCGTCGCCCAGACCATCTTCTCGACCTCTTCGGCGATGCTTGAAGTGGTTGCGGAATTTCCAATGTTGGAGTTTACCTTGACCAGGAAATTACGCCCGATGATCATCGGTTCCACTTCGGGGTGGTTGATGTTCAAAGGAATGACCGCGCGCCCCTCGGCCACCTCTTTTCTGACAAACTCAGGTGTGATCTCCTCAGGCAAGTTCGCACCGAAGTTCTCTCCCTTAAGTCTACCATTACGCTCCTCATCTGCAAGGTAGGCTTTAGTCCACTCAAGCTTCTGGTTCTCACGGATCGCGATGAACTCCATCTCCGGTGTGATGATACCCTGACGCGCATAGTGCAGCTGTGTGACGTTCTTACCCTTTTTCGCACGCAATGGCGTTCTGTGAAGCCCCTTGCTGCCTGCGGTGACGAACTCAAGCTGCTCGTCTGTATTGTAGCCGTTGTCCACAGGCTTGATGATACGCCCCTCGTAAGCTTCCACATCGCCTCTGGCTTCGATCCACTCCTTGCGGATGGGGTCGATCCCTTTGGTTACATCGATCTCTACATTCGGATCGGTATAGACACCGGATGTGTCATAGACGACAAGCTCTTCATCGTTGGTCAGGGTGATCTTTCGCATCGGTACTTTGATGTGCGGGTGTATCTTGCCTGAAACGTATACTTTTTCAGATCCCGGAAGCGGATCGCGCGTGATGATCTCTTCACTCGCTTCAAAGAGTGATTTGGTTGTATTCATAGAGGTTGTCATGGTATTTTCCCTTTAACTTATTATTGAATTTAAAAAGTATGTAGGGAAGAGAGTAATAGAAGTGAGGTAGAAAAAATGTCTCTTTTTTTCATGCTCGACAGCAGTATTACAAAGCTCTTCCTTACGCCGGTATTGTCCGGGTCAAGTTCAACGGGTAGGCTTTTGCGGCCTTCTCAGCTGTGTCTTGCACAGCACCCCGAGAGTTTGAG
>Ga0256829_1002561_pt1 | contig 13449 bp, 10 predicted proteins | sample 131447metaG_FD_185979 | JGI IMG/M metagenome (GOLD analysis project Ga0256829, IMG submission 185979) | Hydrothermal vent microbial communities from Lau Basin, Pacific Ocean - 131-447 | ecosystem: Environmental > Aquatic > Marine > Hydrothermal vents | place: Pacific Ocean: Lau Basin | collected...
TGACAACAATCTGCTGTCCGCCAAGTGTAAAAATACTTTTTTAAATCAAAACGCAATAAAACTCGCTCCAAGCCGCCTCTGGATTTACCCGTTACAACCGCCATCCAATAACCACGTTGCTTGAGTGTCTCCAACACATCCAACACCCTTGGATACAAACAAACATCCTTTTCAAACAAGCGATAATGCTGGCGGTAAGCCTGTGCAATCACGCTCACAAGCTCTTTTGAATCATTGCCTTGTTTCTGCAACAAGCCTTCCACCACAATATCCAAAGACATGCCCAAAGCTGCCAAAATATCGGAGGCACTTGGCGCAAGCAAAGCACTATCTTCAAAAGCCTGTTGAACAGCACGCACAATGACCATATTTGAATCGGTTAATGTACCATCACAATCAAATAAAATAAGTCGGGTCACGGCTCTACCTTCCCCTTTTTTTTCCATGCCCTTTTACTGCGTCGCACCTGCCAAACCAAAGCTTTATTCACTGCTAGCACGGCATCATCACCATTTCTGCGAACATAGGTGGAAAGCAAATCACTCCCCTGTTTCCCCACTGTTAAATCTAACAATACAGAACCTTGCGCATCCAAACATTGCACAGTAACGTCTCGCTTAAGAAACCCTAAATCGGCATCATGCTGATGCGTTTGCGTTACTACCCGAATCACTTGCATGGTCGATAAATCATCCAGCAAATGCAATACGCCATCCTGCGCAGCTAAATCACCATTCGCCAACTGCCATTCGCCCTGCCTTAGGGTTAAAACAATCTCTTCATCGCCAGCCCTTTGAATCATTACTTGTACAATTTTTTCCACTGCAACATCTGACCACGTATCCATGTTCTGTGATTGTGATGCCGGCTGTAACCACATCCAGAAAACCATCCATAACAATAACAGAAATAATATAACCCAAGCTATTGGTTTCATTCGTTGACCACAGAGTGCTTTAACTTCCACCAACGCCATAAGCCAAACAATAAAATCAACAATGGTAAAAAGAACAACCACAACAGCTTAAATACCATCTTTCCATCACTGCTTAATGCAGCCAGCGGTCGCTCTGTCACACCCCGTGAGCGCAATGCAATCAAGGCTTCATCATGACTCAACCAATCCAAGCTATTCAATGCCAACATCACAGCAGAACCATCCATAAACTCATCATCAAGCAACCCAGAAGAGCCTATAACCAACAAACGTCCATCATCCACATGTGTTATGAGAGAGCCTTTTATGCCTTGAGGTAATGCCTTAAATGCTGATGTCATCTTACCTTCAAAGGCCAAGGCAAGCACTTCTGATTTTACCTGCAAACCTTCAAAACGTTTATCTATATCCATCAATGGATAGACATCAAAGGGTGGTCCATTTTGCACGGCACTCCACGGTGATGATTGCATCAGCACTTGTGCCTTTTCATTCACTGCCAATAATGGTGATACAAAGGGTATGGAAACAGCCTCCAAACCCCGACTAATCACCTGCGATTCATTCAAATCCAACACATTGGGTACAAAAGGATAGTCCACTTGCGATTGAAATGCCCCATTGCGTACCACCACACGCTGCGCCCGTTTATCCATCACCAAGCCTGTTTCCACAGAAACATTCAAATCATCATGCACCCAGTCATTCGCACCCGCATCAACAGCTTGCACATTAAAACCTTTTGATAATGCAGGTCTGACACTACCCGCCAATACCCAAACACCACCGCCTCGCATACGAAATTGATCCAAATGAAAACGCCACACCTTGGATGGCACTTGAGTCATACCATCAACAATCACCGCCCGCACATCATCTGGAACATCTGCATCTCGTAAGTCCAAAGTCACCAATTCATAATCATCTTTCATCCATGCAGAGAAACGCTGTAGTTCATTCAGTCTATGCGCGCCAAAAGATGATGTAATGCCAATTTTCACACGACCTTTACCAGTGAGTTTCTTGATTTTTTTGGTCAGTAAATATTCAAAGCCTTCTTCGCTTTGCAATACAGAAATCACTTCTTTGCGATCCAAATATTCCAAAACAATAGCTAAATAACCCTGTTTTACCTGCGCTTGATCATTTTCCACCACTTGCACTTGTACCTTGGGAATATTGAGGGCCTTAAGCGAAGCTAATACATTGGCATCGGATGCAGGGTCTGTTACATCAAAGCCTAGCTTACCATGCCCCGCCTCATAGTAAGATTGCAGCATGTCTTCTATAAAACGTTGTAATCGACCATAAGGTTGCGGCAAATCCGATGTAATGTAAGCACGAATCATCAAAGGTTCATCCAAAGCATCAAGCACCTGTTTTGTTGAATCCGACAAGCTATAAATTTGATCCTCTGTCCAATCACTGCGCAGGTGTGAAAGATTTGCCAAACTAAAAAGCAACATGCCAAACGACAATGCAACGAGCACACGTAGCCATGCTGAACGGCGTATAAGTTTGCGCTGATCTAGCAAGTTAGCCCCACTCATTTAACGCCACCTCCGACGTTCCAACTCAAACCATGTTAAGGTTAAAAATAAACCATTCATGGCAATAAAAAACATCACATCAGATAAGCGAATCAAACCACGCAACATTGACTGATAATGTGATAATGGGCTTAATAAAACCAGCCAGTCTTGCACCGCATGAGAAAAAGTCGGCATGGCTTTAAAAAACAGAAATGACAGCAATAACATAATAAAACCAAATACATATGCCACCACCTCATAACGGGTAACCGCTGAAGCATACAAACACACCGCAGCATAGGATGATGCCAATAATACGGCTGCCAAGTAAGATGCTAAAACCTGCCCTACATCCAAATTACCCAACCATGAAAGTGTTAAAGGGTATAGCAAAGTCAGCACAAGCAATGCCAAAATCTGCAAGCACAAGGCTAGGTATTTACCCAGCACAATAGTCATTGTCGTAATGGGCATGGTTGCCAGCAATTCAAATGTGCCACTACGTTTTTCATCCGCCAACATGCGCATCGCCATGGCTGGAATAAAAAACATCAACAACAATGATAAAATAGAGAACCAAGCCCGCATGTCTGCTTGCCCAAGCAAAAATAAATTACTTTCAAAGAAAAATCCGCACATACTCAAGAAGGCAATCGCCATCACATAACCCAAGGGAGTATCCATCACAACACGCCATTCTTTGCGACATAAACTTATCATTTGAAAGCGTGATATACTCATGCATCACTACCTGTTAAACGATGAAAGACATCTTCCAACGATGTTTCTTGTGCATGCATCTCAAGCAGCACACCACCCACTGCAACCACTGCTGCAAAGACTGCTTCTGCCAAGGGTATCGTCATATCTGAATGGCGGAATGCAAGTTTCACAACCCCTTCTTCCAACCCCAACCTATCAACTTCACAGCCTTTATATTGCCTACATATTTGCACTACCACAGCATCGGCATCACCACGCATACAAACATCCAATACCAAACCTACTGATGAAAGCGCAATCAATTCATCCCGTGTACCCATGCCTCGCAATTCACCGCTATCTATAATCATCATACGATCACAAACCGCATCCACTTCTGATAAGATATGCGAAGATAACAAGACTGTTTTTTTCTCGCCCAAGCGGCGAATAAGCTGACGAATTTCAACCATTTGATTGGGGTCAAGCCCTGTAGTTGGTTCATCTAAGATAAGGCAATCAGGATTATGCAACATGCTCGCCGCCAAACCCACGCGCTGACGATAACCCTTGGATAATTCATCAATACGCTGAGAAAGCCTTCCTTCCAACCCGCACGCTCCAGCCATTTCATGAATTTTATCCTTCAATGTTGCTTCTGGAACGCCATACATACGCCCCATAAATAATAAGTGCTCTTGCACACTCAAATCACTATAAGAGGGTGCATGCTCGGGCAAGTAGCCTACCCGCCGACGCACATCCAAATCCTGTTGAACATCAATACCATCCACAGTTGCCGTACCCGATGATGGCGGCAAAAAACAGGTTAACATTTTCATCGTTGTAGATTTTCCAGCCCCATTAGGACCCAAAAGCCCCATCACTTCACCATGATTGATATGAAAACTTAAATCACGAACGGCATATTTTTCGCCATAGAGGCGGCTTAATTTATCAGCTTGAATCATAGATACTGCATTCTAAAAGCTCTCGAAACAAGGTCAACCAACGGCTTTACTCTAAGCCTAACTCCAATGGCATGCCTTGCTGATAAAAACGCTTTAACCATTCACTTATTTCATCAACTGGTTTGGGTCTACTAATAAAATAACCTTGAATAAAATCACAGCCCATAGCATGAAGCTTATCCCAATCTTCACGGCGCTCAACGCCTTCAGCCACCACCCTCAAGCCCATATTATGCGCCATATCGATGACCGTCTGTACAATCACAGAGTCATTTTTATATTCGGACATGCCCATAACAAACGAACGATCTATTTTCAATTCATCTAATTTTAAATGCTTTAAGTAGGCAAGTGATGAGTAGCCAGTACCAAAGTCATCAATCGACACATCAATATTCATTTCACTCATTTCAATGAGTATTTTTGAAGCTTGCTGCGGATTATCCATTAACGTATTTTCAGTGATCTCCAGTGCAAACACATTATCTGGCAGTTCGTATTGGAGAATCAAGCCTGCTACCCGCTGCACCACATGCTCTTCTTGCAGAAAATTAGCCGATATATTAATCGATACATTCACAGGCAACCCAGATTTATGCCATATAACACACTGTTTTATGGCTGTTTCCAACACCCACCATGTCATCGGAATAATCAATCCTGAATCCTCAGCCAAAGAGATAAACTGATCAGGAAAAACCATGCCTCTCTCAGGATGGTTCCAACGAATCAGTGCCTCGACAGACAAGCGTCGTTTGCCATCCATTTGCACCTGAGGCTGATAATAAAGCTCCATACCATCGGATTTGATGGCGTGGTTTAATTCTTTGAGTAATGACATGCGTTCAACACTATTTTTATCCTGCATCACATCATAAACAGCTATTTTTAGCCCTCTTTGTTTAGCATAATACATCGCCACATCGGCTCGACGCATCAGTGTGTCTAAATTATCTCCATGAGCAGGAAATTCACTAATGCCAATACTCGCTTCCAGCGAGAGTATACTGCCCTCAAACTCTAGAGGTATATTCAAAGCTTCTTGCAGTTTAAGTGCTACTTTTTCTGCATCTTTGGCATTATTTTTAAACAAAATAACAGCAAATTCATCACCACCAAGCCGCGCTAAGACATCCGATGCACACAGTGATTTCCCCAAGCGTTCGGCAACTTCTCTAAGCACCAAGTCGCCTGCCTGATGACCAAGCGTATCATTGACATGTTTAAAATCATTAATATCCATAATCAGTAAACTACAGACCATTTTTTGGCGCGCCGTCAATTTAAAAAGATGCTCTGAGCGAGAGGCTAAAAGCCTTTTATTGGGCAAACCCGTCAAAGCATCATGCATAAAGTGATGCTGCATCGTATGCCGTTGACGCTCTAACTCCAACGATAACTGCCCTGCTTGCTGCTTCCATTCATCACGTTGTTGTAATATATCTTTCTGCCTGCAATGTAAAAATTTCAACAGACTCTCTGGTGACATATCCGCAAGTTGTCCCAACACAACATCTGCCTCGACTATTTTAAAAAAGTCAGCTTTTTCCTGCCAACCATCTCCTTCAATCAATAGCTGATATGCTTCTGCCTGTTTGTGAATGCTGCAACACATATGCACAGCTCCATCATCCGAGCAATGAATTGCAACTGTTTCAGCAAATACCTCAGCAAGCCTCTCATCCATACCAAGGGCTTGTACCAAACCCAATATTTTATAATACACAATAACATTCGCAGGCGGTGGTATGTCGAAATCAATCTTTATAGGGCTACCCATGTGTAAAGTGTCGCTCATAGCCATTCCCAAGTTTCAAAGGGTCTCGTACTATTCACCTGCACCGCTTTCCCCAATTACAATTAACTCAACAATACTTTCACGGTATTCGCTCCATGAGTGACGAGAGACAGGGTTACCAAAAGGGTTGATGATAATCTGGAATTGCCGCATACAGCCAAAATCCTCCTGACGCGGAAACAGCTTGCGAATACTATCCTGTAGCGGATCGTTCCAGACAAAGCTTTCTTTCAACCTGTAGCCAATCCAGATATAGCCTTGGGCAAGCAGTTGTGCAAATAGAGTTTCAGCGTCGACATCCAGCGGTTTATGAACATTTAGAACCTCTAAATCCATTTCATCACTATCACCAACATCACCCATCAAATCATCAATAGTATGCCGTAAAGTGCGTTGCAATTCATAGGACTTCGGACTCTCCGAAGCATACATATGGAAGCTAGTATGCGCGACATAGGTTCCATAAAATTCATTGGGAACCGTTACATGAATTTCTAAAGGAAGATTGAAACGCTCCAGTTCTTCCTGCAATAGCCGCGCCTGTTCACGATTTTCTAAAATAGGGAAAATATCAGGCTTCGTACCAGCTTCCCTGACGAGGGTCACCATATGAGATAGTACCGTAGATATGCTCGCATAAGCATGCGACTTCATGTGCTTAGAGCGTGACAACAAAATACGATCAGCATCGATAATATAATCACGCAAGAAATTCATGTCGGAGAATCCCCAAGCAACCATTTTAACATCAATACGTTCGTTGGCACCCTCTGTATCTGCACAGCGCTTACGCAAATAAGCCACTTGTTCCACGCATTCTTGTTCAGAAAGGTCATCAATGATGGTAACATCGATGTACTCAAACTCATCCAATAAACGCTGTAAAAGAAGTGGTAAACTACCAACCCAACCAGTGATTAATAATTTCAACGTACTACTGTGTTTTAACTTGCTCAAGCCTTCTGGCATCTTTTCACAAACTGGTTTCGGAAGATCATGCAAGTGCTTAATTGTATAGTAAGTTTCAGCATGCAAGGCATTGGCATTAATCGAAATACCCAGCAGCGAAGAAATACGTGATGGCAACGACATATCAGCAACCTTGTAGAGTGGTCGAACATGACCATCAGCATCACCCATAGCTACTAGCGACACTCCTCGCACCATGAGGCGGGCAGCAAGCATCGTTAGCGGCATTGACTTAGAATCATCTGGTAATGACAGTGTGATTTCGCCATTTTCCATTTTCAACATTCCATCCCACTCGCAGATTTGTAATGATGATTCTTCTGTACGTTCAGGAATCATTAAACGTTCCATCACCTGATCAAAATCACGGTAAACCAAAATATTTCGGAACATGTTCGCACGCACATCGGCACATGATTGTACAACGGTTGGCTTATTGTAAAAATCAGAGGTATCCCAGCCAATCTGTAGCATATGATGATGGGAATCCAAATGTGGATGCGCCATACCAGGGGTTGTAAAGTTGAGGTAAATATCGGGGTTAACCTTACGAATAGCAACCAATGCAAAGGTTGCCTGAGCTAGATTATCTGCACCAGAGTAACCATCAGGAACATTCACAACGGCTTGGCGAGCATGCGCTAGATTGACCCGTTCTAACGAGCTAATCTCTTCCATATCGCCCCAACGGTAAGATACCCAAGAATGTTCGACCAACGCTGCTGGAATTTTGTCATCATGATTGAGAATCACCAACTTGAGCTTGGAATAACCACGTTCAGAAATGATTTTTAACTGTGATAGAATAAAAGGAGCTGCCTCAGACCAACCAAGCATAACCATATGATTGGTGAGGTTTAGCCGTTCATTACGCAGTTTCACCATCAAGCCAGATACGATGCTAGCACCAATACCGATAAAGAAAGCAAAGATAAACACGCCGATAATAACGGCAACAACTGAAAAAATAGCGATTTCAGTACCGTCAGGATAAAAAATCGAGTTACCTGGATCTGTAAACAAGCGAAAGGCAAACCAGATTGGTGCTAACATACCAGTATCAGCGGCATCACTTTGACCATTCTGGGTATAATCAAAATCTGGCATTGTAAAGTGCCCAATAACACCTGCGCCAATCGACAGTACACCCAAAAGCAAAACAATCAGGTTAATTTCCTGCATAAATTGCCCTTCTCGCATAACATCCTTTAGATTGCGAACAATCACCATCCACGGTCGCAATAAACGGATGAGACGCAGCATACGCAAGCTTCCGCCATAAGGAATAAAAGCAAAAGCAGGAATCATCACAATGGTGGCAATGACATCAATCCACCAGTAAATCCATTCAGAAAAGCGTTCTTTTCGTGTTTTAAACTTAGTATTACGCATAATAATAAAGCGAATCGCCAGTTCGACACTGAAAAAGATGATAATAATCCACATCAATGTATCTTGAGCAAAAAATGACAACAGAATAATTAACGAAATTAACATACCATAGGTTGGCGAGTACATAGCACTTTGTAAGTCAATGTAACGGAACATACGCAGCGTGCGCAACAGGTATACTGCACGCAACAAACGTACAGCCGCAACATTCTCAGCTGCAATGGGAATATCCAAGACAGTAACCAATAGCGAAAGAACACCAATTACATCCAGCACAAGAAACAACACATCAATTTTCTGATTTATAGAAGAACGGTAAGGGTTGGTACGTAGTTTGTAGAGCATGATGAAGAAACGTAAACCCAACTCGACGCAGAAGAATAAAAACAGAATCACTGCCAAGAGTTGGCTATGCGTAAATGATAAAGCAATCAAGCCCATCATTAAGAAACCAAAACGAGGATGCATCAATACCCATTCCATATGGTGATAAAAAAGTGGGCGATCGTTAAATACGGATTTCATGCAGGAACCTCGTGCCATTATTACCTTAATTAATTAAGGGTAAGCACATTTAATGCCAATAAATTTGTTTAGATATTACACCACATAACATTTTAACCCGACAAAAATGAATGCTCCAACCCCACGGTTAATGCAATTCATGGGTATCAGAATATAGTTCCATCGATGATTGATAGCCACTGTCATTTGGATGACCCGCATTTCTCAAAAGACTTAGAGCATATTCTTCTGCGTGCTCAACAATCAGGTGTTCAACACTTTATTATTCCTGGTGTACAGCATGGGCAATGGTCTGCGCAGCAAGCTTTAGCCGCACAATACCCAAACATTTCCAATGCCTTTGGCATTCACCCTTGGTATTGTAATCAACATGATGATTTACACTTCGAGCAACTTGAAAAGTTACTGCCCCATGCCATCGCAGTCGGTGAATGTGGCTTGGATTTTATGCCCAATCGCCCTGCTCATCACATACAAACAGCGTGTTTTCAAAAACAAATCGAGCTTGCTATACAGTTTGATTTGCCGCTTATCATCCATAGCGTGAAGTCTGCCGATCAAGTGACAGCGCAATTACGCCTTCAGCCACAGATTCGCGGTGTGATTCATGGGTTTTCAGGTAGCCTTCAACAAGCTAAGACATTTATCAAATTAGGCTTTTATATTGGTATCGGCACACGTTTATTACAACATCAAGGTCAAAGATCCAACGCACTGCTACACGAGCTATCTCTTGATTCCATATTACTGGAAACCGATGCACCCGATGGCTTGGGCAAGCAACAACGCAATGAACCTGCTAATTTACTTGATGTCGCTCAAAGATTAGCAACAATTCGTGGCATACCTCTAGAATCTGTACAGCAACAATGTACAAAGAATACCAAGGAGTTGTTTTCATTATGACAATCAATCCACTTCACGAGCGCACCCATATCCTTGTCGGCGATGAAGGACTTCGCAATCTCGCCAGTAAACATGTGCTCATTGTTGGGCTTGGTGGCGTGGGTGGTGCTGCAACTGAAGCTATTGCACGTATTGGTATTGGTCATATTACATTGCTCGATCATGATATTGTGAGTCTATCCAATTTAAACCGTCAACTTATCACATTACAATCCAACCTTGGTGAAAAGAAAACTGCGGTTGCAGCCAAGCGTATTACCGACATCAATCCCGATGCTCAAGTAACCGTTCGTGATGAATTTATTCATCCTGATAATGTCGATACATTATTGGCAGAATTAAAGCCTGACTATGTGCTTGATTGCATTGATTCGGTAGTATGCAAAGCAGCACTCATTGCAGCATGCCAAAAAGCGGGCATTGCCATTGTTACCAGCCTTGGCGCAGGCGGTCGTTTTGATGTGAGCAAAGCAGAAGTCACCACCCTAAAAAAGACCCATACCTGTGGTTTGGCTCGTGCCCTACGCGCCCGTTTACGGAAAATTGGCGGCTCACTTGATCACCCAGTCATTTTTTCATCCGAGCCGGCCATCAATGCTTCATCACACCAAGCTATTCCAGAAGACCCAGCAGCCCGTCCTCGCGCCACCAATGGCACCATTTCATACCTACCCAATATATTTGGTTTTATGACAGCAGGTTATGCAATTCAGAAAATGTTAGAGAATAGTTAAATCAAAACAACTGTGTTCGTCATGAGTGCTATCTATTTTTAGCGACCCTGTTACTATGCGCGCGATTTTAAAGGTTACTCAACTTGATTTGATAACCCTCTGAGGTAAACATTACATGTCACGCAAATTACGCAATATCGCCATCATCGCTCACGTGGATCACGGCAAAACTACACTGGTGGATGAGCTGCTAAAGCAGTCAGGAACATTTGATGATGTTCGCGAAGAACAAGATACCTGTGTCATGGATTCCAATGCTATTGAGAAAGAACGTGGCATTACTATTTTAGCAAAAAATACAGCCATTGATTATGGTGAGTATCATATCAACATCGTTGACACCCCAGGCCATGCGGACTTCGGCGGCGAAGTTGAACGTGTATTAAACATGGTTGATGGTGTGGTATTGTTGGTGGATGCAGCTGAAGGCCCTATGCCTCAGACTCGTTTTGTAACCTCCAAAGCTTTGGCTTTGGGCTTGAAACCAATCGTGGTGGTAAACAAAATCGATCGTGATGGTGCAGACCCTGATGGTGTGGTAGATAAAACATTCGACCTATTTGCAGCCTTGGGTGCAACCGATGAACAACTTGAATTCCCTGTGGTATTTGCCTCTGCTAAAAATGGCTATGCCATGATGGATCATACTGAAGAATCAGATAATATGATTTGCTTGTTTGATACGATTATTGAGCATGTTGAAGCACCTGCAGGTGATGCTGATGCGCCCTTACAAATGCTTGCAACTACCTTGGACTGGGATGAATATATCGGGCGTATCGTAATTGGCCGTATTGCCAATGGTCGTGTTAAAACAGGTCAGGAAGTCACAGTGATTCATGCCGATAGTACGGCTGAAAACTTTAAAGTAACCAAACTATTGGGCTTTAAAGGTTTAGAGCGCATTGAAATTACTGAAGCTGAATGTGGTGATTTAGTGGCTGTTGCTGGTCTTGAAAACATCAATATTGGTGAAACCATGGCTGATAAAGCTAAACCAATTGCATTGCCTGTGATTAAAGTTGATGAGCCGACTTTGAGTATGGAATTGCATGTCAATAATTCTCCACTTGCAGGTACTGAAGGTAAATTTGTTACTACGCGTCAAATTCGTGAACGTTTGTTTAAAGAAGTACGTACCAATGTGGCAATGAAAGTAGAAGAAACTGATTCTGCCGACATCTACAAGATTTCTGGTCGTGGTGAGCTTCAAATTGGTATTCTGCTTGAGAATATGCGCCGTGAAGGCTTTGAAATGGCTGTGTCTCGCCCTACCGTGATTGTTCGCACCATTGATGGCGTGAAAAAAGAGCCTTATGAGCATGTAACCATTGATGTACAAGCTGAATATCAAGGCTCTGTAATTGAAAAAATGGGTATTCGTGGCGCAGAAATGACCAGTATGGAAACAGCCGATGATGGCATGACCCGCATTGAGTTTATCGCACCAACACGTGGCTTGATTGGTTATACTTCTGAGTTTATGACCGATACACGTGGTACAGGCGTAATGAACCATGTCTTCCACGAATATGGAAACTATGTTGGAGCATTACCAGGTCGTCAAAATGGTGTACTAATTTCCATGGCGGCTGGTGAAACTGTTTCCTTTGGTATGTGGAAAATTCAGGAACGTGGTAAATTGTTCTTTGGTGCCAATGTTAAAATTTATGAAGGTATGATTATCGGTATTCATGCCCGTGATAATGATTTGGTTGTGAATGCAACACGTGAAAAGAAACTTACCAATGTTCGCTCATCTGGTACCGATGAAGCTGTGAACTTGATTCCGCCTATCACTCTTTCATTGGAACGCGCGATTGAATTTATTGCTGATGATGAGTTGGTAGAAATCACACCGCTTAACATCCGTATACGTAAACGCTTCTTAACTGAAAATGAGCGCAAACGTAGCACACCGAAAAAAGCGAAGTAAAACAACGCAAATAGAAAGAAAACTAAAGCCGCAGCTAACCCCTGCGGCTTTTTTTATACCCTACTTTTCCTATAAAAACGCATAACTTGACGCTTTCTTTATTTTTAACCACCATGCTAACATGGATACACAACACAATAATCACTTTCCTCTTTTTGCCTTTCATATGCAATATAGAAGAAAATTCATCCACCTATAGGAAGCAATCATGAGGAATACTGATTACTCCTGTTGGGACAGTTAGATGCTTGAGGAAAGTAATGTGAAAGATATAAAAGAAGCAAAGCTGGCAGTACAAAAAGCTTGGTCAGCAATAAAAGCTGAGGGTCTTTCTGTTCTTGGTTCTGAGCTTCATTATCAAGCAATGATTTATCACTGCCTTCGTGTAGAAGGAGGTATCCCCTCAAAGCAGCTTGGAATGAACGTGAAAATGTGGATTGATAATCCAGTTTCTAGCCTATTTCAAGCTTTAGATAAGAGAAAACATAAAGATTTCCAAGGTGGATTTGAGCCGATACCTGATATAGTTATATTTAACCCATCAATTAATGGAGATTGGCGAAGACGCAATAATGAGAAAACTTTGCTTAATATGTTGATTGCTATCGAAGTAAAAGCTTCAGAAAGAGAAAAAAACCGGCTACAACCATCTGAAATTATTTTGGATATTCAAAAGTTAGCGGCTCACCGTGAAGAAGTTGTAGCTAGAGGTTCGGATGTATTTCCTTTGATGTTGGTTATAGATTCTGCTCCCATAAAAGAGGAAAGAATGACAACAGATGCGTTAGAAAAATCTCATGCATTAGCCTTAAAGTTAGGTGTAGGGCTCTTGTATGTATCACCAGAACATGAAATATTCAGCATTTAACCTGACAGGGTTAGACTCGATGAATCTAATTTTAATTTATCCAAAATAATCTGTAACTATTCAGCATATTCATTCAAACACGCAATAATGTGTCATGTCCCCCAGGGGATACTCTCTGCCTACGGCATTCACCTGATCGAACGTAGTTGAGACATCTTTTAACGCAATCTCTATGAAAG
>Ga0256829_1002562_pt1 | contig 13445 bp, 13 predicted proteins | sample 131447metaG_FD_185979 | JGI IMG/M metagenome (GOLD analysis project Ga0256829, IMG submission 185979) | Hydrothermal vent microbial communities from Lau Basin, Pacific Ocean - 131-447 | ecosystem: Environmental > Aquatic > Marine > Hydrothermal vents | place: Pacific Ocean: Lau Basin | collected...
GCCAGTGATTATTGTCACGGGTAAAAATGTTCACGCCCATCCAAAACTTGAAGAACAGTTGCAACGATTTATCGCTAAAACACCTGCAGAAAATCTTTATGCAATCACCAGAAAAGACAAGTCAACTTTTCTCATAGAAAAAGCTGTTCCCAATGAAAATGGCTTGGTAGAAAACTATCATCCCTCTTATAGCTGCAAATACGGCAATACTACAAAATGGAGCTAACACAATGACCCTCTCTAAATCCCAATACATAAGAGGCCTACAATGCCACAAATCATTATGGCTATATAAACACAAACCAGAGCTAAGAGATACTCCTGATGCTTCTCAAGAATCACTTTTTATTACTGGCTATCAAGTAGGGGATTTGGCAAAAGAGCTGTTCCCAGGAGGGGTGGAGATAGAGTTTGATGCAAACAATTTTGATGGGATGATCAAAAAAACAAAAGAGCTTATTTCAAATTGTACTGAAATTATTTACGAGGCTACCTTCAAAGAAAATGGCATTTTTGCGATGGCGGATATCTTGGTAAAAAGCGGTGATGTTTGGGATATGTATGAGGTAAAAGCAAGTACAGAAGTTAAAGCGTATCATCTTGATGATGCCTCTATTCAGTGGTATGCCTTGTCAAATTCCATTAAGCCGGGTCGTACTTACATCGTACATATAGATAATAGCTATACAAGAGAAGGAAAGTTAGATCTTAAAAAACTTTTTGCCATAGAAGATGTGACAGATGAAGTTTTAAAAAGGCAATATGACATCCCTATGCAACTTTCACAAATTAAGAAAATGTTACAAGATGATATGCCGGATATTGATATAGGTTTGCATTGCAGCGACCCGTTTGAGTGTGATTTTTGGAAGTTTTGTTGGAAAGATATTCCAAATCCGTCAGTATTTAACCTTTATAGAATGAATGGAAGGAAAAAGTTTGAACTTTATAATGACGGCATCGTTTCGTATGATGATATTATCGATCACAATATAGCGCTTAATGATACGCAAAAGCTGCAAGTTGAAGCTTATGAAAATGGCAAAGTAACTATCGATAAACAAATCATAAAAGGGTTTTTAGATACCATCAAGTATCCTATAAACTTTTTTGACTTTGAGACTTTTCAGGAAGCTATACCGAGATTTGATAACCAAAGACCATATCAACAGATACCGTTTCAATACTCGCTGCATATATTGCACGAAGACGGCAGCTTGGAGCATAAAGAGTTTCTTGGGGATGAGAACAGTGATCCAAGACCGGATTTAATAAAACAGATGTTAAATGATATAACACCGACAGGAAGTATAGTAGCTTACAATCAATCTTTTGAGATAAGCAGGATAAAAGAGTTGGCTCTTTTTACTCCAAGATATGAAAAAGAGCTTTTATCCTTGACCGACAGATTTGTTGATCTAATAGTGCCTTTTAGACAAAAAGGGTATTACCACCCAAACTTTAACGGGAGCTTTTCCATAAAAGCAGTACTTCCTGCGATGTTTCCAGATAATGATGAACTTGACTATAAGAAACTGGGTAGTGTCCAAAACGGCGGGGATGCCATGGATACTTTTGCAAATTTACATCTGCTCAAAGATAAATCAAAAAGAGATGAGATACGCAAAGATTTGTTGGCTTATTGTCGTCTTGATACTTTGGCAATGGTGAGGATTTGGGAAAAACTTGAGGAAATAGTTGTTAATGGTGGCTGAATTTTCTATGATTACACGGCTTTGAGTATTTGCAGGTCACTATCCCTTAATTCTTTCGGCGTGTTCGATATTTGGACCTCTCTATCCTTGTCATGGAATACCATCAGAAGATTGTATCGGTGTAAAAGAAATTAAATCTATGATACAAATATGATGCAAAACAACCAAGGGTCTTTGTTTTAAAAGAAAAATAATTCTTATTATAGCCGAGATCTGTTGATATATGTAGGCTTTTCTTGGTGCCGAGGGCGGGAATCGAACCCGCATGGGATTACTCCCGAGGGATTTTAAGTCCCTTGCGTCTACCTGTTCCGCCACCTCGGCAGGCTTCTATATCGTATTCAAATTCTCTTCTCTGTCAATAAACTACCACCGTCAAAGACGGTGGTTTTATATGTTAGAATAAAGGCATCTTCCGACACTCTTAAATTTTGCCGTTGGAAGTTAACCTGCTTGCTTGAAAAACAGAGGCGAAAAAAGCGAGCTGCCCGTTATCCTTGAAACAACATCGCATTTTGCAAGAAAAAGAAAATAGACAGCCCAACCGGTCTCAGATAACGATTCAAAATTGCCCTGCCCTTTGGAAATAATCATATCGCTATTATCAAACAGTTTTTTCAACTTTTCATCTCTTTTTGCAAGTGCCCCTGGAGCCGCAAAGCTTGATTCGACTATCTCTGCATATCGGTTAATGCCTACATATCTTGCATCCGCAGCGGTTACATCGTTGATTATCGGACCGCCTCTAACAACAGCCGTAAATTCAATATCAAAGCGCTCTTTTATCGTCTTGATGAGCAGCTTGTCAAAAACAACCTCTCCGCAATTATCAAGCACGATGACCGCCTTTCTCGAGCGTTTCAAATCAACAAAAAACTGCCTCGTAACCGATTCTGAAAACCGGCTTTTTATTATCTTATCAATTGCTTTTTCCACATCGGTATCGATCTCCTGAGCACCAAAGTCAATTGTATTGCCGGCTATGGAACATTTTATTGCCGTTAAAACGGGATTATCCGAACCTCTTATCAAATCTTCAATCCGCTCCTCCAGCATTAACGCCATATCGTTTTGCGATTTTTTTACCGATTGATACGGGTCAACCTTGCCAACCGAATCCTTTATCATCTGATAAATTTTTTCCGAAAGATACGGTGGAGCCAGATCAAGTGTAGAGTTTGCCAGAAATTCCCTTATATTCCGGGCAGTTTGTTTTTTCACCTCTTCTTTTGCAGAAAATCTATCGGCTACCCGCTCCATCTGTCTTATGAAGCAGTCAAGACATTCCGGCTTTGTTTTCATGAAACCTTGATTCCTGAGACTCTCACTCCCTTTGGACCGATGTAGTTTGACCTTTTTGTTATATCCGAGGAAAACTCAGCGTTTTTAAAACATTCGGAAATTTTGCCGGTAATCGTGCCTCCTCTTATCGGATACGATTTGCCGTTATCCACAAAATATCCCGTTCTTATCTCGCTTGAAAACTCTCCGGTAATCGGGTTCGGTTCAAATGTGGAAAAACGAAGAAGCTGCAAAAATCTGCCGCTATACAAAGAACCGAGGCTCTGCTTTCCCGGCTCCACCTTTATACAGCGGATATCTCCTATCGGCTCTATCGAAAGAAAATCCGCATATCGCTTTGAGGCGGCAATACGTTTGAATATACCGTTTTCTATTATTATGTAATTCTTAAGTGCCAAACCGTTTTCATCAAACGGGCTTGTTTTCACAAATCCCTTCTCGAGCGGAACCGAATGAATCGTTAAATTATCGGTTTCGACAACCGGTTGTTCAAGCTTAAAATTAGACCATTTCTCAAATGCGCTTTTTCCACCTGCATTTGCAACGAAATAATCAAAAAGCGTATCAAGTGCCTCACCCATAAACAGCACATCAAATGTTCCTTCTGGCGGACTGGCTGCATCTGCTGATTCAATTGCAAAAACCGCATAATCAGGCAACACCAAATCCATGTGCATATCTTCAAGAAACGGCTTTTTTATGACAAGTTCGATATCGCTGCTTCTGCCTTTTTCGTTGACAATATTTATATAAGCTGAAAAATTCGAATATTTTTTAGACGCATTAAGACCTAAACTGTTTTCTATCTCAACAGAAACTACCGATGAAAAAAACTCTCCCGATGCATATTTCAGACAGTTGCCAAAACGTTCCAATGTTTTCCGGGTATCAAGAGACATTTTTTCAAGTGACTCGTATCTAAGCGCCTCAGAATCAAGCAGTTTGACCGTTTTATACAAGCAGCGCTCGGGCAAAGACCAGCGTGGGCTTGAAGAATACTCAAGATTGTTGGTTGCCTCTTTTACAACCGCAACAGGATCATCATCGGCACTTACATAAAAATTTGCCTGATGAGTTTTATCGTTTTCATTTTTTAGCAAAAGTCCTTCAAAAATCGTATAGTTTACATAGCGCTGTTGTTCCACTCTTCCGGCGCTTATATATCGTTCGATTCTTGATACGCTTTTTTTTGTAAGCTGCCATTGCGATATGTCGCTTATCGCTTCGATTATTCTCTTTTTCATGCCACAGATGCAATAAGTTTCAAATAGGGACCTCCGTCGGTCACCTTCACAATCTCTTTTTTCCCTTTTCCGCAGTATCCAAGTCCATCGATTTCAACCTTATCCGAAACCATAGAAACCGATTTAAGCAGATCAGGAACAAAACCGCTTACTATTACCGGAGAAAAAATCCTGCCGGTGAGCCTTCCGCCCTTTATCTCTTTGGCAGCAAGCCCCTCAAGCTGAATCCCCCATCCTTTCGGGTCTTCCATTCCGTTTGTCGGATAGCATAACATCAATCCTTTCTCAATAGAGGATATCATATCGGTAAGTTTACTTTCGCCTTTTTCAAAATAGGTGTTTGTCATACGGGAATAGGCTTTGTGAAACAGATTTTCGCGCCTGCCATTGGCGGTTCTCTTGATATCGTTATGAAGCCATCCGTCAAGATTGCTGAGCGCATCAACAAGGATTCCGTTATCAATAATTTTTGTCGCAGATGCTATCATTCCCTCATCATCAAACAAAAAACTTGCCGCCGCGTTGCTCAAAGAAGGCGAATCATACAGATTAACAAGCTCTGATGCAACCTTCTTGCCAAGATAATTTGTTGCCATCGATCTGCCTTTTTCAAACAGGTCAGCCTCTGTGCCATGTCCGAAAGCCTCATGAGCAAAAATACCTGAAAATTCAGGAGTAAAAATTGCCTCATAGCTTCCCGGCTCAACCCGAGTTGCCTCAAGCAGACGCTCGCCATCGGCAATTCGATTGGCATATTCAAGTTTTTCTGTTACCTCTATTCCGCCTTGCGCCTCAACTCCTCCGAATATCATCTTCTGTTTTCCTTTATCATAAAAAATAGCACTGAAAATGATGCCTGTTCTTGGTATGTCCTGTCTTAATCTTTTTTTTGCGGATACAAATTGTTGAACCAATCGATTATGTGTCAAGGCTACCTTCAAGAAAGCTATCTTTTTGCTTTGACTGTTTATCTTATGCCAGACATCGTTGATAAGCTCAACGCGCTCTTTTACAGGCATTTCATAATAGCTCTTTTGCTCGGCTATCTCAAGTTCAAATTCCGCATCTTGCTCATCGATTTTATAGCCGCTTTTTTTATCAAATCTCTCCCAGTCAAAATTCTCCAGAAACGCTTTATCGCTTGAGGCAACCTCGACAATCCTGCCACCGGCAATGACAGAGCCAAGTGTTCCGCTAACTGTTCTTGAGGGGACGATATCTATCTGGTTATTACTTTTTACAATGCTTTCCCCGATACGTCTTTCCTGCAGGATATACCAATTCTCAAAGCGCGACAACCTATTCATAAGCATCTTCATTTTTTTAGCCTCTTTGCTTTATCGATAATCAATTTTGCAATCCCGTCCTCTATCTCATATTTTAATCCGCAAACATCGCAAATCAAAGACTCACCGTTTGCTCTCAAAGCGCCTTTGCATTTAGGGCAAACCAGAATATCGGCAATCTTCTCTACTGATGAATCCATTCTGCCATCAACGGTATCTTTTCGAAATAAAGATTTTCATAATGAATATTTTCCGAATCACAACCAAGCTTTTTCGAGTCTTTTTTGCTAAGCGGCAAATTATCGCTGTATTTCAGCTTGTTCGCAATTACATAGGCAGGCTTTTTATAATACTCTGATGCCAAAAGCAGAGGAAAGCTGCCTATCTTGTTGATAAAACCGGCTTTTCCAACCGTATCTGCGCCCATAACAACCGCATCGGCATACTTTACAAAACCGGCTAATGCGGCATCTGCAACAATCGTTACCTTTACTCCGCTTTTTGCCAGTCTTTCTGCCTGAAAAATGCCCTCTTTTGCCGGCTCGCCAATCGAGATAAACACCCGTATCGTTTTGTTTGCAGCAATTCTTTTTAAGGTCTCATAAACATCTCCGCTTGAGGATATCGTAACAAAGCTGTCATATCTATTTAGCATCGAAAATGCCTTCTCAATAAGTGTATCTTGGGAAGAAAGAAAGCTACGCTTGAGCAAGGAGAGATCCGCTCCTTCGGTAATTGCAGTTTCTATTTTATTGCAGATCGATTTGACAAGCGTCATCTCAGGAAACGCCTCTTTGATCAGCTTAATCTTTTTTTCAATATCTGAAGGGCAGCTCTCAATCAGATTCAAAAAAGAGATCGCTATTGCCACCGAACCGCTCTTTTTATCCGATAAAAGCTTGTCAAGCTCTTTCATCTAAAAATCTGGAAAGATTTTCTATACGCTTTAGCGATTCGGACTTGCCCAATATAAGCATCATCTCATAAATTCCGGGGCTCACAGTTTTTCCGGTAAGCGCTATTCTTATCGGCTGAGCTACCTTGATCATTTTTATCTGAAATTTATCCATCGTCTCTTCGATGACTCTCTTAAGCTCTGACTCGCTCCATTTTATATCCTCTGCAAGACGCAGCAACTCCTTTAGCAAACCGCTATCTTTGCAATATTTTTTGATTCCTTTCTCATCATAATCTGAAGGAACTTCAAAATAGAATTTAAGCTGCCCGGCAGCCTCTTTTAACGTTTTTGCCCTTTGTTGAACTGTCTTTACCGCCTCTGTCAGTTTTTCATCAACATCAATCTCTCTTTTCAAAAGCTCGGAAAGAAAAGGAGCAATCTCTTCGGCAAGTTTTGAGGGTTCTCTGTTTTTAATATAAACCGAATTTATCCAGAGCAGCTTTGAAGGGTTGAAAACCGATGCGGATTTCCCGAGCCGATCGATATCGAAATATCTTATCAGCTCATCGAGGCTGAAAATCTCCTGATCTTTGTATGAAAAACCCAACCTTACCAGATAATTCAAAAGCGCATCCGGCAAATAGCCCTCATCCTTATATACGCTCACCGAGGTTGCCCCGTGTCGTTTGGAAAATCGTTTTTTGTCCTCACCCAAAATCATCGGCACATGGGCATATCTTGGAATATCAAATCCGAGAGCCTTATAGAGTAAAATCTGCTTCGGTGTATTTGAAAGATGATCATCGCCGCGAATAATATCGGTAACTCCCATAAGCGCATCATCTATAACACAGGCAAGATTATACATCGGCATTCGGTTCGATCTTACGATAATAAAATCATCCAACTCCGACAAAGCAACCGATATCTTTCCATGAATCATATCATAAAATTCAACCTTACCCACCGAATCCGGAAGCTTGAATCGAACCGTATAATCTCCTGATGTTTTCCTGTTCTGTTCTCTGCAGAAACCGTCGTAATGAGGCTTTATTCCTTTTGATATTTGTGATTCCTTGAGTTTACTCAATCGCTCCCGGCTGCAGTAGCATCTGTATGCCTTGCCCTCCTTTATCAGCTTGTCGATATATTTCGCATAAATCTCACCGCGCTGAGATTGAAAATAGGGACCCTCGTCAAAATCCAGCCCCACCCATTCAAACGCCTTGATTATCAGCTCGCTGAAACGTTTCTCAGAGCGCTCGCTGTCTGTATCTTCTATCCTCAAAATAAACTTACCATCATGATGCCTGGCATACAGATAGTTAAAAAGCGCCGTTCTGAGCCCGCCAATATGCAAAAAACCGGTGGGGCTTGGCGGAAAACGTGTCACCACGCTCATTTGGACTCCTTAGGAGTTACCGTAAGTTTGACAGGACTATTTCCTGAAAAAATCTCGCTGTTTCCCGTATCAATATGATAGATCAATTTTTCACATTCTCCTTTATCAATTCCATTACCAAATGTAACGAGCTTTCCGGTCAACACCAAAGTCTGCTCTTTTCTGTTATAAACTGCCATATCGGAGGTGGCATTAAAGCGATTCTTTTTATCACTGTTTTTTATCCTCACCGAACCGGTTGCTACAGCCTTAATAAGCTCGCCTTTTTTGTTTCTGTATATCACAAGCCTATCCGATTTAACCGTGAGCCTATCCCGCTTAAAAACTACATCTCCGATAAAAGTAGCACTGTTTTTATTCTGATTAAATTGGGCGCTTTGCGAATCTATCTCAACCGGAGAAGAACCACCCGGCAAGGCTGCCGAATATGCCGGCACGATAAAGATTAAAAGCAGCAGCAAAATCCTCATAACGTTTTGATAATCCTCTTTATTTTCTTCAAGGCAACAGCCCTGTGACTTATCGATTGCTTTTTATATTCCATCTCCGCATAACTTCTGCCATAGCCAACAGGAATAAAAAGCGGGTCATAACCAAACCCTTCGGTTCCGGAAAAATCGCATGCGATATTGCCCGCTACCTTTCCGGTAGCCTGATAGGTTTTATCATCGGCAATAAGTATCATAACGCACACAAATTCCGCCCTGCGATCCCTTTTGCCCTCAAGCAGTCCGAGCAATTTTATATTGTTTGAATGATATGTGGCTTTAGCACCGTCAAAACGCGCCGAATAGATCCCAGGCATTCCGTTTAATGCCTTTACCTCAAGACCGGAATCATCGGCAAGCGTTGGGATTCTATATTTTTTATAAAGATAACGCGCCTTCAAAAGGGCATTTTCCCGGTATGTTATCCCGGTCTCCTTCGGTGAGCTTTCCGAAAGCTCCGCCGCAGAGATTATCTCAATCGGAATATCGCTGAAAAAACGTTTTATCTCTCTCAGTTTCCCCTGATTATGAGTTGCAACAACAAGCTTATCCAAATCTTCGCTTCCAATCCTCTAAAAATTTTTCAAGCCCTTTGTCTGTCAAAGGATGATTAAAAAGTTTTTCGATAACAGACGGGGGAATAGTTGCAACATCAGCTCCAGCAAGAGCAGCCTCGATCACATGAGAAGGATGCCTGATGCTTGCAACAATAATCTCAGTAGCAAATCGATAATTATCATATATTGCCCTGATCTGTTCTATCAGCTCCATTCCGTGATGACCTATATCATCGAGCCTTCCTACAAACGGACTGACATAACTGGCGCCCACCTTTGCCGCAAGTAAAGCCTGAGCCGGAGAAAAGACAAGCGTTACATTGGTTCTTATCCCAATACCCGAAAGAGTGTTGACGGCTTTGATTCCCTCCTTGGTCATAGGAATCTTTATCACTATGTTTTTGCTTATAGAAGATAGCTCTTTTGCCTGGCTAATCATTCCTTCAGAATCGGTGGCAATCACCTCAGCACTTATAGGTCCATCCACAAATGAGGCAATATCAGCTATTATCTCACTGAAGCTTTTATTCTCTTTCGAAACAAGCGACGGGTTGGTTGTAACACCATCAACTATACCCAGGCTATAATAAGATTTTATCAAATCAACATTTGCCGTATCAATAAAAAATTTCATCTACGCTCCTTTTTAATCCGTCTATTTTTTGCCGGATTCAACATATTTTTTTTCGCATTCATCAGAGCAAAAATAGATTGTTTTGCTCCAGTTTATATGCTTTTTGGCATCCTCTTTCGGCAGATACACCCCGCATTCAGAGCATTCAACCAGCTTTTTGTCTTCCTCGCTGTCACCTTTGAGCGATTTTTTCAGATACGCCCACAGGATAAACAGAAGCACAAAAAGTATAAAATATTTCATACTTTTATGATAGAATCGCCTCAGATTTTGTCAACAAGATTCAATCGTTAAAGATTGTCAATATGGAGCTAAGATGACGCAGATCGTTTATGTCAATAGGTTCATATTGACTTTTCTGAAGCAGATAGACATCAACATCAGCCTCCGAGATACCCGATTTTCTCAACTTTCTTGCCCTCAAACGTTTTATTATGGTTTCCTCTCTATGAAGCCTGCACTCAACCAGATGAATCGGAAACGACCTTATATTTCTATAGCAAAGCTTTCTGTATCTGTATCTTATAAATGTCGCATCCAGAACCACCGAGCTGCCTTTCCTCAACAGCTCAACTGCCGTTTTTATCATCTTCTCATAAACAGAGATAACCGCCTCTTTGCTATAATTACCCTTAAGATTCAGCTCGGCTCTTATTCTGTCGCTTGAGAGAACAGAATAGTTATTTTTCTTGCCCAGATGTCTTGCAACATAGCTTTTGCCGCTGCCTGAAAAACCCATCATCATCACAACGAGCGGTTCGTCAAAATCGATCAGCATACTGCTCGGATAACCTGAAATAATCTATGGCACGCTTGAGATTTTTTTCATTTTTGCCTTCTTTATACATAAATCCTTCCACCTTGCCGCGAACATAAGCTCTGTAGCATTTATAAAAATCGCACAAGTTGTCAACACCTTTTTCATTAAATCTTTTGCAATACTTGCCAAACATAATAGTTGATATTTCACCATAACCGTTATACTCAAGATCCATCAGCAAAAACGCAAAATCAAGCAATCTGTCCTGATATCTGAAGCGGTCGTTAAACTCGATACAATCAAACAGATATGCCTGATCTTTTTCAAAATAGATATGTTCTATCCTTATATCTCCATGCCCGTCAATGATTGCTCCCATATCTACTCTTTCTTTGAAAAGCTCCTTTTTGGAGCAGAATTTTTCCACACTCTCTTTAATTTTAGAAAATTGCTCACGGGAAATAGTGCTGCCTATCTGGTCTTCAGTCTGCTGAAAATTCTCATTCCAATTGCTTTCGATAACCGAAATATCCCCGAATCTGTCGATCTCAGGGCTTCTCTTTTGCAAAGAAAAACGATAAAACTTTTCGATAAACGAATCTATTAGCTCATCTGGCAAACCGGTTTTAAGATAACTTTCGAGCATCTGATTCTCTTTAAGCCGTCTCATAACAACCAGCCAGTCAATAATCTCTCCGTTCAGATAAATTGGCTCCGTCCCAATATAGATATTTGAAAGTCTTTGATTAAGACTGACTTCTTTCTTGCAATACTCCTCTCTTTTTTCTACCGTCCTATAGTCAAGAAACCCGAAAAAAAGCGGCTTTTTCCGCTTATATGCAAATTGCTTGGTTAAATAGATAGTGGATATATGAGTTTCTTCTATCTTTTCGATAGTCTGAGAGCGGGAAATAATAAAATTTTTAGCCTGACGCTCAAGTTCAGATTGCTTCAACCGCCTCGTCAATCCTTTCGACCTTTTCCTCAGGCGCGCTTACCCATTCCCAGCTTTTTTCGGTTGAAAACAGTTTTCTGAGCAAACGATTATTAAGGGTATGACCTGACTTATAAGCAATATAATGTCCTATGATATCCACTCCGGCAAGCGAAATATCGCCAACCGCATCAAGCATCTTGTGACGCACAAACTCATCAGGATAACGCAGTCCGTCTTCATTCATTATTCTGTAATCATCAAGTACAATTGCATTATCCAACGACCCACCCAAAGCCAGATTATTAGCTTTAAGATATTCCATATCCCTGAGAAAGCCGAACGTTCTTGCCCTGCTTATTTCCTTTATATATCGCTGGCGGTCAAATTTCAGCGAAAGCTTCTGAAAACCGATTTTAGGATGGTTAAAGCTAATAGCATATGTAATTCTTTTACTATCAGACGGCACAAAAGCCGCCCATTTTCCATCCTCTTTGACCTCCACTTTATTTTTTATTTTAATGGTTTTTCTCGGAACACCCTGAGAACGCACCCCGGTTTCAGAAATCATATAAATAAATGAAGCGGCGCTTCCATCCATTATAGGAATTTCAGGACCGTTAACACGTATAAAGAGATTGGATATACCAAGACCGGATATTGCCGAAAGAAGATGCTCGACTGTAGCTATTCGCTTATCACCTTCACCCAAAGTTGTAGCCATTGAGGTATCAACAACATTATTCCAGCTTGCTCTAATATGTTTGTCATTGCGTATAAACACAATACCAGTACCCACAGAAGCAGGAATCAGCTCTATTGCGGCTATCTTTCCGGAGTGAAGAGTAATACCCTTCACCGATGTCGTTTTCTTTATCGTTTTCTGTAGCATTGGCATATCTACACCACCATCTTTTTAAAATCTGCAAAAAGCTCTTCTGCATCATGAGGACCAGGAGATGCTTCAGGATGATACTGAACTCCCAAAATCGGCAAGCTCCTATGTTTTATCGACTCAGCCGTTCCGTCATTCAAGTTTCTTTCCACTATTTTAAACAAACTATTATCTTTTGCAATATCCACGGCAAAATTATGATTCTGGCTGGTTATTCTGACAGACTCCTTAATATTGTGAAAAACAGGCTGGTTAGCGCCGTGATGACCGAATTTTAACCGATAAGTTTTGTATCCAAAGGCTATTGCAAGCAACTGATTGCCCAAACAGATGCCAAGAGTAGGAAGCCTCTCGGCTTTCTCCCTTATAAATTCTATCAGTTCCTTTTTCACACTTGCAGGATCACCCGGACCATTTGACAAAAACATCGCATCCGGGTTTATCTTCTCAAACTCATCAAAATTATATGCCGGAACAACCCACACATCAAAGCCAGTTGCAACGAGATATCTCAATATATTCCGCTTTACACCAAAATCCAACACAGCCAATTTGGGTCTGCCTGAAGTTTTAGCCTTTTTGAAAGAACGGCTCTTTTTTTCCCACAAACCCTCTGTCCAATGATATGATTTTTCTGATGTAACCGAATCTACAAGATCCTTGCGCTCTATCGGAACAACATCTCTGGCTTTTTTTCTCAACAACTCGATATCGGACTGGCTATCTGTTATAACTGCCCTCATAGTTCCGAAACTTCTCAGCTTTTTTGTCAATGCTCTTGTATCTATCCCGGAAAGCGCAACTACTCCTTGTTGCTTAAGAAAATCGCTCAGAGAGCCTGAGGCTCTGTAGTTGCTTGGTATATCATTTGCATTATGAACTACAAAACCGGAAAGCCATACCTTGCCCGATTCCATATCCTCAGGATTTACACCTACATTGCCAATCTCAGGAGCCGTCATAACAACAATCTGACCGCAATACGACGGATCGGTGAGAATCTCCTGATAACCGCTCATAGCCGTGTTGAAAACAACCTCTCCCTCAGATGTTCCGGATGCACCAAAAGAACGTCCGCAGAAAAAGCTTCCGTCCTCCAGCACAAGATAAGCGCTCTTGATTTCCATACCTAAATTCTTACGGGACAAAACGATAATATCATTGACTTTCCTAACTTTGTTGGTAGCGGGGAGAGGATTTGAACCTCTGACCTTTGGGTTATGAGCCCAACGAGCTACCGGACTGCTCTACCCCGCATCAATTCGAAAGCATAATAATGCATCACTTTTGCTTTGTCAATACCGTTTTTCATTTTTATATCCATATTTAA
>Ga0256829_1002563_pt1 | contig 13444 bp, 6 predicted proteins | sample 131447metaG_FD_185979 | JGI IMG/M metagenome (GOLD analysis project Ga0256829, IMG submission 185979) | Hydrothermal vent microbial communities from Lau Basin, Pacific Ocean - 131-447 | ecosystem: Environmental > Aquatic > Marine > Hydrothermal vents | place: Pacific Ocean: Lau Basin | collected...
GTTAATTTAGTGTGAAGGCTACCATTTTCCACTCAAAAGGTCAATAAATTGACAGATTTAATTGCTTCCGCTTGCCGTCAAGGCTGTCAAATATGGCTTTCAAGCCGTTCCGACAGGCGTTGACGCTCATTGTTACCCTTGCCTCAATTTGACGACGGGGAAATCTGATCATTTACAGTCAGATAGCCTGTCAGCCCATCACTCTGTCGGGAATCAACGACAAATTCAACGGTTAGACCATAAGTAAAATTCATCAAAATACCGCCTAACATGTTGATATATATTGAAAAGAAGTATGTGGCATTAAATCTGCATATATCAAAATATTTTTAATACCTGTTTGTAGTTCTGTGATGTGCAACTCGAAAATGTCTAAGGCGAACGCCGATAGTTTCACCACATGAAATCTAACTCCAGTCAGTATTACGGAAGGTACAGAGGTTTGACAAAGATGATGTGGAAATTAGTCGGTAAGCGCTTCAACAAGATGTTGGCCAGCCTGTTCATGGCGGTATTTTTGGGTTTTCCGCCGGTGTCGGCACTGGCAGCAGCTATCGACAACCTCCAGCCCGGTCATTGGTACCATGTGCCTAATTCAAAACTCGAGTCTGTTGCCCCGGCCGTCATTCCGCCCGGCAGTGTGGGTGTGCGTGGCGTTATGGATGCCTGGAGTGGCGGCGCCTATGACTCGATCCGTGACCGCCTGATCGTATGGGGCGGTGGTCACAGCGACTACTCCGGAAACGAAATTTACGCGTTCGATATCAACACGGAAAAGTGGATACGCGTGACCAATCCGAGTGATCCCGTTCAGCCCAGTGTACTGTATTACCCGGATGGTTTGCCGACATCCCGCCATACCTATGGAAGCCTGGTATTTGCATCAGGCGTTGACCGGTTTTTCTCCATGGGTACCGGTTCTGCCTATGGGCCGACCGGTTACACCAACGGCAAGAACATCGACGCCTTTGATTTCAATTCAAACACCTGGTCGACCAACGTCGGGACTATCCCGGATTCCGGCAACAGTCTGTCGGTTATTTCCGCTTATGATCCGAGTACCGGCTATATCTGGACCAACAGCACACTGAACGGCGGACGCCTGGTAAAATATGACCCGGTCACCAGGACCGCTACAGCGCATGCCTACCATGCCATGGAATATTATGCGACGGCGGCCATTGATCCGACGCGTCATATCATGGTGTCGGTAGGCGGTTACGGCGGTAATCGACAGTTCCTGGTCTGGGACCTGAACAACCCGGACAATCCCCCGACATCTCCCGCTTCCAGCGGCGCAACTGCACTGGAAACCAGCCAGGCGCCCGGTTTTGTTTTTGACCCCGTCAGCAACAAATTCGTCGGCTGGGATGGCGGGACTTCGGTCTACGTACTCGACCCCGATACCTGGGTGTGGACACGCGTGGATGCGGCTCCCACCAATACGGTGACCCCGACGACGCCGGAACCTCGCGGGACGTACGGACGCTTCCGCTATATTCCGTCCAAAAATGCCTTCATCGTGGTGAATCGCACCAGTGATGATGTCTACTACTACAAACTTTCTTCTGGTAGCGGCAGCACGGTATCCGCACCTGTGCCCACGACAACCCCGGCAGCGACGATTTCGACTTTTTCCGCGTCATCCTCCACGGTGGCAAGCGGGGGCAGCGTAACCCTGTCATGGTCATCTTCCAATGCAGATTCATGTGTGGCATCCGGTGCCTGGTCGGGGACGCTGGCGTCTTCGGGTACCCGTACCATCAGCAATATAACCAGCAGTGGTACCTATACAATTACCTGTAGTGGCGCCGGTGGCAGCGCCAGCCAGTCGGTTTCTGTCACCGTCAGCCAGGCCGTCAGTGGCGATGTGACATCCGTCCAGGTGACAAACCGTTCGGGCAGTACCGAAACCGGTGTCCCGGTGACGTTTGGCCAGGTCTTCAAGGCGGGTGACGTGCCGGCAGGGATGAGCCTGGTGGCGCGTCTTTCCAGTGGCGCCAATGTGCCGCTGCAGGTTGACGCCAAGGCAACCCACGCAGATGGTTCACTGCGTCACGCCGTATTGACGGCGCGCATTCCCTCGCTGGCGGCAAATGCGTCGCAGAGTGTCGTGTTATCGACCAGCACGACGGCACCGACCGGTGCTGCCGTGAAGCTGTCTGATGTGCTGGCCTCCGGTTTTGATGCAACGGTCACACTGCAGGATGGTACAAGTACCTACACGGCTTCGGCGGCTTCCCTGCTGCAAACAGGAACCCCCAAAGTCTGGTTGTCGGGTCCGGAAGTGACAGAGTGGATTATTGGCGGGCCGGTAAAGACGGCGGGCGGTGTCGCCCACAGCCACCTTGCGGCCTACTTTCATGTGCGCGCCTATGCCGACGGACGGGTGCGTGTCGATGTGTCGGTTGAAAACGGCTGGTTGAAGGTTCCCGGCCCTGGTGCGGTGAACCCGACGGTTACCATCAAGGTCGGTGGCAACACCGTGTATGGCCCGGTTGCGCAGCCCATGTCGCATCATACGCGCTGGCACCAGGTTTACTGGTGGAAAGCTTCCGGTGCCGCTGATCCGAAGATTACGGTCAGCCATGATATTAACTATCTACAGGCCACGGGCGCGGTACCGAATTACATCGATGGACTGACCCCGAGTGATGCGGCGCTGAACGCACTGAATCAGACGAACATTCCCATGGATAACGGGCAGCAGACGGATGACATGGGTACGGCCGGTTACCAGCCTGCGCTTGGTATTCTGCCGCTGTGGGATGCCCTGTATGCTGTCAGCGGCGATTATCGCGCCAGTGCTTCGGTACTCGCCAATGCCAGTGGCGGTGGCGCCTACAGCATGCACTACCGGGATGAATCGACTGGTGAACCATTGGCTTTTTCGGCCTATCCCAACCTGTCCGAGCAGAATAACTCACTGCCGACCGCCACAGGCGGTAATCCGCTCCGCAATGAGTTCAACCACGAACCCTCGATCGGTTTTATGGCCTACCTGATCAGTGGTGACTACTACTACCTTGAAGAAATGGAATTCTGGACGACCTGGAATTACCTCTGGACCAGTCCCGATTATGGCAGGCAGGGATCGAAGGGTATCTTCGGCAGCGAAGTCCGTGGACAGGCCTGGGCCTTGAGAACCCTGGGGCAGGCCGCTTATATCGCGCCGGATAATGACCCGTTGAAGTCAGAGTTCGAGTCAAGCCTGTCGGCAAACCTGAGCTACATCAGCAGCGTCTATTCTTCCAATCCGTCCGCCAATAAACTGGGCGGCATACAATCCTACGACGGTTATACGCAGTTCAAACCCTGGATGGATGATTTCTACACCATGTCCATGGGCTACCTGGTCGATCTCGGGTTCAGCCAGGCTACCGAGATGCGTAACTGGAAGGCAAAGAATCCGCTGGGTCGTATGGGTACCACCGATTATTGTTATATCAAGGCGGGCGCCTATGTGATGACTGTCGGCACCAGCAACACGAACTGGTTCCCGGATTTTGCCACGTTGTACCAGCAGAACTTTGGCGCCAATACCTCCTGCCCGGAAGGTGCGCTGATGACGGGCTATCCGACAGAGCCTACCGGCTATGTGGCTAACCTGCGTCCTGCACTGGCGACGGCAGTGGATGCCGGTTTGCCCGGGGCCGTAACAGCCTGGAACCGGATGTTGAATTCACAGCAACAGCCGAACTTCAACGATAATCCGATCTGGGGTATTTCGCCGCGTTCATTGAACGGAACCAGTGGCGGCAGCACCTCGGGCAGTGGTACGACGACAAGCGGTGGTACAGGCACAGGCGGTACCACGACGGGTGGCACAACGACGGGTGGTACCGGTACTACTACCACCACCACAACGCCGCCGCCAACACCACCCGCCCCGGTCGTTTCACTGAGTGCAAGCGCAAGCAGTGTCCAGGCAGGCGGTTCCTCTACGCTGAGCTGGTCCGCCACCAATGCCACGAGTTGTACGGCGTCCGGCGCCTGGTCCGGAACCCGGGCGACTTCCGGGAGCCTGGCGCTGACCGGCCTGGCGAGTACGGGTCTGTATAACCTGAGTTGCAGCGGTGCCGGCGGTAGTGGCGCTGCAAGTCTTACCATTTACGTGACGAATGCCGCCACGGGCAGCAGTACCGCGCAATTGCCCGTGATGAATTTCGGTAGCTACGCCGATGGCGCTGACCCGACCGGCTGGATGGATACCGGCGCCAATAACAGCCTGTCTTCCGACCAGACACTCTTCAAGGTGTTCACTGTGGGGGGCAACAAGGTATTCGGGACAACGTATACGGCCAACAGCAACATTCATTCGCACTATGTGGGTAATGGCAGCGCGCAGTGGACGAACTATCGTTACACCGGACGTATGCGCATGAGCGGGGCCAAAGACGGCATTGGCGTGACATTCTTTTCCGATTTCCCGCGTTCAAACGCCTATTACCGTTTGCGCAGTGAATCGGGCAGTTCATTCTACCTGTCGCCTCATGGCGCGGGGATCGCCTGTACCGGCACCACGGACACTGGTGTGGTGCCGGCGGCCAATACCTGGTACCGCTTCAAGGTCGAGGTTCGCGATACCGGTTCCCTGACCGACGTCAAGGCCAGGATCTGGGCGGATGGAACCAGCGAACCGTCCAGCTGGCAGGTCAGTTGTACGGACAGCGGGACACGTCGTGTGGCGGGAACCGTCGGCCTGTGGAGTGTGGTTGGCGGTGTCGATACCGGCGCCAAGTACTGGGATGATCTCGCTGTGGAGCCGCTGGGCAGCAGTACGACCAGCGGTGGTACAACGACCACGACGGCAGCGGCCGCCCCGGCGCCGACGGTGTCTTTCTCCGCCAGCCCCGCAACGGTTGCTTCCGGCGCCAGCACGACGCTGAACTGGTCGTCCACGAACAGCACTTCCTGCGTGGCCTCGGGCGGCTGGTCCGGCAGCAGGGCCACGTCCGGTTCCCGGACAGTCGGGCCGCTGACCTCGGACAGTATCTATTCGTTGAGCTGTACCGGTAATGGCGGCACCGCGACCCGGCTTATCTCCGTGAGTGTTCAGGCGGCGCCGGTCAATACCAGTGATACGGACAACGACGGGCTTGCCGATGCCTGGGAGATGCAGTATTTCGGTAACCTCAACCGGGATGGCAGTGGCGACTTTGACCAGGATGGATTGATTGACCAGCTCGAGTTCAGCCTGGGCGTCGACCCGACAAACCCGGACACCGACGGTGACGGAATCTCTGACGGGGTCGAGTACCAGAACGGCACGAACCCTGCGGTTGTCACCACGACACTGAGTGCGCCGTCGGTAAACGTCGCCAGTATTGTTTCCATTACCCGCCCGGTTATTGCCGCGTTGTTGCCGGCGGGCGCCGTGCAGGCCGCTGCATCGACCGGGTCTTCGTCAATCGTCGCAATCCGCTGGCAGATCAGTCGTGTGAATAATTTCACGCAGCTGGTGCTGGACCGCGAAAGTGGCGTTGTCGAAAACCTGGGATTACCCGATGGCTTACTGCAGGTGAACAGCCAGTACTGGGTCAGGATCAAGGTCCGCGATGCCCAGGGACGGCGTTCGGCATGGTCCCAGCCGGCCGGATTCCAGACCGAGTCGTCCAGTCCCGTGGATGCGGATGGTGACGGTGTACATGACCAGTTCGAGGTGTCAGGTTTTGTTGACAGCAACGGAAACGGCGTCAACGACATTGATGAAGGCATCTGTAACCTTCACGATGCGGCCAGTGGTGGAGTGACCGGGTTCCAGACGTCTGAAGGCACCATCCAGTGTGTTTCGTCGATGACGCTGGGGAGCGTACCCGGTGCAGCCCCCGCGCCAGGGACGAGTAACAGCGATCTGGGAAAACGCATGTCTCACGGGATGTTCAACTTTATCATCAAGGGACTGCCTGTCGACCCCAATTTCCCGGCCACTGTAGCAGTTACGGTACACCTGCCGCCGAATGGAGACAAGTTCGGCAAGTGGTACAAGTACGATGACACCGCGGATGCCGTGACTGATTTTACGGACAATGTCGTGTTTGACGGCAATCGCGCCACCCTTATCCTGACCGATGGCGGCGCCGGCGATGCCGATGGTGTCGTGAACGGTATTATTGTGGATCCGAGCGGCCCGGCCCAGGTGGGTAGCTCTGCCAGTAGTGGTGGCGGTGGCGGCGGCGCTGTTCAGTGGCCGGGGCTGTTGTTCCTCACGCTGCTGGCGCTGTTCGGCAGGATGCGCGACCTGGACACCAGGCAGCAATCGTGATCGGCCTTTGCTGAACGGATGTATCGTTTGGAAAAGTACTGAAAAAGAGCGGCCCAGGCCGCTCTTTTTCTATACCATAGCCCGTACTGTGTTTCAGTCAACGTTGCTAAGGGGGCAATGTGGGGGCTTTTTACCTGGTACGCCGCGACAACGACAATATGGAGCTGTTTTCAGCGCGCTGTGAAGCGCTCTCGAAACAGATGGCTTTACAGGGCTTCGATACGCCGAAAAAGCTGCAGGGCCGGTATTTCGATGTATTCGTCTATCCCAAGCAGAATCACCCCGGTGAAAATTATATCGAGTACGAGGGGGGTGATTTTTGCGCCTGTGTTGGCACACTGATCTACCAGGGGCAATCCGGCGCCAGTGCGCTTGACTGTTACTTCAGGGATTTCAGACCAGAGGCTCCCCCCGGTGAAACACTGTACGGCGCGTTTTGCCTCATCGTGCAAAAGAACGGGAAGCTCTTCCTGCTGTCAGACCGCCTGGGCGTCTACAAGGTCTATCACGGCCCACAGGCGGCTGTCTGGTCGAGCTCGTTTCTGGGTGTTGCCGGCACCTTGCAAAATCCACGCATCAATCCCCAGGCCGTCTATGAGTTTGTCTTCCAGGGCGCCACTTATGGTAATGAAACCGTCTTTCGTGACGTGCAACTGCTGGACTGCGATGCCGTGTACCGGCTTGACCGCGAGGTTCAGCCGGTGGCCCGCGGCGGCCGTTTACGCGCCCCGCAGCTTTCCCGTGCCTCAATGGCCGGGTTGCTCGAAGAAAACCTTTCCGCGCTTGGAAGCCTGTACCAGGGGATTGCCGGGTGTTTTGGTGACGCGGTCGATACCGCCTTGTCGGGGGGCTACGATTCGCGCCTGACACTGGCCCTGTTGAAGGCACAGGGGCTTTCGCCGAGTGTGCATGTCTACGGGAAGTCGACCGATATCGATGTCAGGGTAGCCCGGGAAGTTGACCGTGGCGAGGGCCTCGGGCTGGAACACGTCGATAAAAGCACCTTCCCGCGGGTACCGGAAGAGGCATTCAGTGAGATCGTTGAAACGAACCACTACGTCTTTGACGGTTGCCCGACCGACGGTATTTTTAATAATGGCTCGGACCTGGAAACGCGCAGGCAACGGTGTGCAACAGGGACGCTGATGCTGAACGGGGGCGGGGGAGAAGTCTTCCGGAATTTCTACTACCTGCCGGACAAGCGCTATTCTGTACGCCAGTTGTTGTGGACCTTCTACAGCCAGTTTGATCCCGGTGTTACAACAGCTGCATTCGACGAAGAAGCCTATTACCGGCGCCTTGAGAAAAAAATCCTCGATGTCCTTGGGACGGAAGATGTGATGTTAAGCCGTACGGAAGTCGAACTGGTCTACCCGCTGTTCCGTTGTCGTTACTGGATGGGGAAAAATAATTCGGTAAACAACCGGCTCGGTTATGCGCTGACGCCGTTTATTGATTACGAGATTGTCAAACGGGCGATCAGGATTCCGCTGAAATACAAGAACCACGGTCGATTCGAGGCCGCCCTGATACAGGCTGTCAGCCCGGCGCTGGCCGCCTACGCGTCGGCCTATGGGCATAATTTCAGCGGTCCCCCGGGGCTGCGTCACCGGCTGTCGGACCAGTTGACCTTGCGTCGGCCGACGCGTCTTCGCCGCTACCTGTACCGTATAAAAGCCAGGCGCCTGACAGGTGAGCGGCCATATCCGCTGGACAAGGCTTACCTTGAGACAGTGATGGATGCGCAGTTCCCGTACCTGGGGGAACTGTTCAGGGTGCAGGCGAACCGGGATAATGCCCAGTACAATCGCATGTGTACACTGGAGTACCTGTTCCAGAAAACCTCGGCACAACTGCCCGGGTAAGCGCTTCTGCAAGAAGAAAAATATCATGGCAACAACGACAACGGATTTTCTTGTGATTGGCGGAGGCATTATCGGGGTCAACCTGGCGCTCCGCGCCAAAGAACGTTATCCCGACAGTAAAGTCACGCTCATCGACAAGGAAGCGGATTTCGGCCTGCACGCCAGCGGGCGCAACAGTGGTGTGTTGCATGCCGGGTTTTATTATTCCGCTGACAGCCTGAAGGCGAAATTTACCCGTGACGGTAATGCCGCCCTGACGGCCTATTGCCTTGAGAAGGGGCTTTCGATCAACCGTTGCGGGAAGCTGGTGGTCGCTAAAGACGAAAGCGAACTCGCCGGCCTGGATACCTTGCTGGAACGGGGCAGGAGGAACGGTGTAGAGGTCCATGAGCTGAGTGAGGATGAAGCCAGGGTGCTGGAACCCCGCATCAAAACCTGCCAGAAAGCGCTCCATTCACCGACGACATCATCCGTGAACCCGAAACAGGTGATGGCTTCGCTGGTACAGGACGCTGTGCGGGCCGGGGTCGAGATGTGTGCCGGCGAGGCTTACCGGGGACACCAGGGTAAACGCGTACAACTGAGTACACGCCATATCGAGTGTGCTTATGTCATCAATGCGGCCGGTCTGTACGCGGATAAAATCGCCAGGGACTACGGGTTTTCCCGGCGCTACCGGATTTTGCCGTTCAAGGGCTTGTACCTGTACGTGGAAGAACCCGGCGAGCCACTCAGGACCAATATCTACCCGGTACCTGATCTGAAGAACCCTTTCCTCGGCGTACACTTTACCATCACCGAAACCGGTGCCGTGAAAATCGGTCCAACGGCCATACCGGCGTTCTGGCGCGAACACTACGGGGGATTGAAGAACTACCGGTTCAATGAGTTTGCCGAAATTGTCTGGCGAGAACTTGGTCTGTTTGTGCGCAATAAAAACGATTTCCGTGGCCTGGCGTTTGCGGAAATGCAAAAGTATTTCAAAACCACGATGTCGCGTCTGGCATCGGAACTCGTCTCCGGTCTGAAGCCTGAGCAGTGTACGCACTGGGGGGCACCGGGCATCCGCGCCCAGTTGCTGGATATCGAAAAAGGCGTTATGGAAATGGATTTTCGGTACGAAGGCGATGACCGGTCATTTCACGTGTTGAACGCGGTATCTCCGGCATTTACCTGTTCACAACCGTTTACCGCTTACCTGTTCGATAAAATCAGCAAGCTGGTCAACTGACTGAAGCGGGATGTCGTGCTTATATCGGGGGCGGTTGATCTGGCTCAAGGCCTGAGATTTCAGGTATGCTAGAGTTCTTAATCAGGATTCGGACGCAAGTACATAAGACAGAGGCTTTTTATGGATACCAGTGGTTATCACTATGTATCAACAGGCCAGACGTCAACGGTGGATTTGCAGAGAAGTGCAATGCTGGCGAGCAACCTTGGCAGGGAGCGGCTGAAGCCTGACTGGAGCAATCCCGATTACCTGCTCTATTGGCACCGTACCCGCAATTTTCGCCGGTGCTTGCAGCGCTTGCCCGGAAAACCCCTGGATATCCTGGATGTGGGTGGCCGGATTCAACCGTATCGACCCCTGCTGGAAACGCGGATCAATACCTATGTCGCGATTGATCCCCAGATGGAGGGGCTGGTCGACATTGTCGCCAAGGGGGAATCGCTACCCTTAAAGTCGAGGATGTTTGATTTTGCCATCTGTTCACAGGTGCTGGGTTATGCCGATAATCCACAGCATATCGTCGATGAGGTATTGCGGGTATTGAAAGATGATGCCCTGTTTTTTTTATCGGTACCGGCCCTGTCGCCACGCCACCATGACGAACGGTGGCGTTTCCTGCCGGAAGGCATCGAAGTGTTACTGAAGCATTTCCGCAATGTTGAGATTATTCCGGAAGGCTACTCGGTTGCGGGCGTGGTGCGAACGCTCAATGAGGGGTTGAACCTTAACTCGAAGCGCGCCCTGATGAAGAAAATTCTTTCCCGCGTGGTGTTCCCGGCGACCAACTGGACCGGCATGAAAATGGATAAACTGGTCGGACACAGCGAGCGTTTTACCGCCAACTACAGCATTATTGCTGTTAAGTAGACCAACATATAGTAAATAAGCTGTTGTATATATTAATCTATTTATATTTTAAGTGATAATTCTTGCGTAAAGAATGTAGTTTCCGTAAAAACACGTCATAATTATAGAAAGACATAATAATGACGGAAAAATTCCGTGTAGGGACCTGTCAGTGGATAATAAAAAGTCCTGGCCTGTAGTCGGTGTGTTCGGTCACTACGGCAATGAGAATCTGGGCGATGAGGCAATCATTACCGCCGTTCTCCAGAATCTGCGAAAACTCTGGCCTGATGTCGAGGCCAGATGTTTCTCTATTGTTCCGGAAGACAGCGCACAGCGTCACCAGGTGGCGGCTTTCCCGATCCGTTGGCGTCCGGCTCCCACGACACAGGCGCGGAAGGACAAGGCTTCGTCAGAGGGCCCGGAGCTGGTTTCCCGTCTATCGAATGAAAATAAAAAACCATCGTTAAAAGACAGGCTTAAGACGTTACCGGTCATGGGCTTTGGCATCCGGGTGCTTGGCCGATTGCGCGCCGCCGGCCAGCAAACCCTCCAGGAGATTGCCTTCCTGGGGGAATCCTACCGGGCTGTCAAGGCGCTCGACCTGCTGATGATCACCGGTTCCAACCAGTTCCTGGATAATTTCGGTGGTCCCTGGGGATTTCCCTACACACTGCTCAAATGGTCTGTTCTGGCAAAACTTGCCGGGGTAAAGGTGTTCTTCGTCAGTGTCGGCGCCGGCCCGCTGGAAGCGCGTCAGAGCCGTTTGCTGGTGCGTTGCGCATTGTGGTTTGCCGATTACCTCTCCTTGCGTGACGAACCCTCTCGGCAACTGATTGCGGGCACGGGGTCAAAGTGCAGGGGGCTTGTCTACCCGGATCTGGCCCACAGCCTGGATATGAGCGCGGTCGCCCCCCGGTCCACGGTAACCGCTTCCCGCGATGCCGGTCCACGGGTGATCGGGATCAACCCCATGCCGATGTACGACAGCCGTTACTGGTGCGAGAAAGACGATACAAAATACCGGGCCTACCTGGATCGGCTGACGGAATTCTCAGCCTGGTTGATCGAGGCCGGCTACGAGGTGTTCTTTTTCCCCACCCAGCCGAAAGATGAACTGGTGATTGACGATATAAGCCGGGCGCTTGCAGAAAAAGGGCTTCAGGACGGCGCATACAAAAAGGCGGGTGACAGTGTTTACACGCTGATGGATATTATCCAGTCGGCCGACCTGATTGTGGCAACGCGGTTCCACGGAACCGTCCTGTCATTGCTCAGCGGGAAGCCGACACTGTCCGTCTGTTACTACCGGAAAACAGCCGACCTGATGAAAGATATGGGGCAGGGGCAGTATGCCTTGCCGCTCGAAGACCTGTCTTTTGACACCCTGGTGAGTACATTCAGACAATTGCACGGGAACTGGTCGGAAGCGGCCGAAAAGATACGTGCAAGAAACCGGGAATATGTCGATAAACTGGATGAGCAATATGGACACATCAGGGAACTCATGGAGGGCGACGCCGTGGAAGCGGCAAAACGGTCATGCGGGTAGCCACTGAATGAACGCACAGCAAGATAAATCGCAGCAGGATCCGCCGAGGCCAAAGGTCAGTGTCGGTATGCCGGCCTATAATTCCGCTGAGTTTATTACCGATGCTATCGAATCCATTCTCAACCAGACGTTCCGGGATTTTGAACTGATTATCTCCGACAATGCCTCCACGGATAACACGCAACAGGTTTGCGAGGACTTTGCCCGCCAGGACAATCGTGTCCGTTACTTCAGGAACGAGAAGAATGTCGGCGCCTCGGACAACTACAATGCCGTGTTCCACCATGCGCGGGGCGAGTATTTCAAGTGGGCGTCGTCCAATGACCTGTGTGCCGCCGACTTTCTCGGCAAGTGCGTCGACGTACTGGATGAAAGGCCGGATGTGGTCCTGTCCTATCCCAGGGCGCGCCTGTTCACCGACAACCCGGATGAAGGGGAAGACTACGAGGACAACCTGGATCTCCAGGATGAGAACGCATGCGCACGGTTTGTAAAGTTCATGGAAAACATCCGGCTGAATAATGTCATGAACGGGGTGATCCGTTCAGCTACACTCGGCAGGACCGCATTGATCAAGACGTTCTTTTCTTCGGACATGAGTCTTATGGCCGAAGTCGCCATGCACGGCAAGTTCGTCGAAATCCCCGATTACCTGTTTTACCGGCGGATGGACGAGCAGACGGCGACAAAACTCAAAAGCGAAGAAGAGGTGCTCAAGCACTATGACCCGGACCTGAAAAATCCGATGTTGTTTCAAAACTGGAAAATCCACTTTGAGTACCTGTCAGCCGCCCTGCGCGCACCGGTTTCTGTTTCCGAACGCCTGTGCCTGGTGAAGTGCATGCTGAAACAGATCGTATGGGACCGGGCGCCACTGGCAACGGATGTGATCGAGGCTGTCAGGTTTTTCCCCCGCTATATTGACAGTAAATAACGGCCGGGGCATACCGGATTGTTTTAACTTACCCTTGTTCATTTAGGTGGAATAATGAGTACAGAGAAAAAAGGCGGTTCTGCCTGTCGTTTTTGCGGCGCACCCCTGTCGCATTCGTTTGTAGACCTCGGGATGTCACCCCTGTGTCAAACGCATATCGAACCTGAACAGCTTAACCAGATGGAGCCGTTTTATCCCCTGCACGCTTATGTGTGCGATCAGTGTTTCCTGGTGCAGCTGGATGAATATGTATCTCCGGACGATATTTTCAGTGATTATGCCTACTTTTCGTCGTATTCGGATAGCTGGGTGGAACATGCCAGGAAATATGCGCATGATATGAGCGAGCGTTTCGGCTTCAACCAGGACAGCAAGGTGATGGAGATTGCCAGTAACGACGGTTACCTGCTCCAGCATTTTGTCGCCATGGGAACCCCGGTTCTCGGTATAGAGCCCGCCGCCAATGTGGCGGAAGTGGCGGTAGAGAAGGGGGTGCCTACCACGGTGCAATTTTTCGGCGCTGAATCCGCCGCTTCCATCAAGGCGGAGTTTGGTGCGGCAGACCTGCTGCTGGGGAATAACGTGCTGGCCCATGTGCCGGACATTAACGACTTCGTTTCCGGGATGAAGATTCTTCTCAAACCGGGGGGCGTCATTACCATGGAGTTCCCCCATCTCTACCGTCTGATGGAAAGCAACCAGTTCGACACCATCTACCACGAACATTTTTCCTACCTGTCGTTCATGACGG
>Ga0256829_1002564_pt1 | contig 13444 bp, 20 predicted proteins | sample 131447metaG_FD_185979 | JGI IMG/M metagenome (GOLD analysis project Ga0256829, IMG submission 185979) | Hydrothermal vent microbial communities from Lau Basin, Pacific Ocean - 131-447 | ecosystem: Environmental > Aquatic > Marine > Hydrothermal vents | place: Pacific Ocean: Lau Basin | collected...
AACTCCTAGCGATGTACCTCAAGGAACACCACGTCAGCATGAGGAACGTCGTAGAGCTCGGCGTTCTGGCGATGGTGCGAAAGATAATCATAACGCCAGACTACTCAAAGCTCGGCTGGCAGGTTTTATTCGGCATGGCGGCACTGCTCTTTGTAATGGGATGGATATACGTCCAGGAAAGGCAGAGGCGAACAAAGCACGAGGAGTTCATGGTAGAGCATGGTTTAAAGGAGGCCCAAGGCAAACCCTAAATACTTTTCCACCTTTTCTCCATCGGTGGTGAGAATGGGTGTACAGATTGGAGAGCTAATCCCTCGGAGGGAGATAGAGCTTCAGAAGCTCTACGGGAGGAAGGTCGCCATCGACGCGTTCAACGCCATGTACCAGTTCCTCTCGACGATTAGGCAGCGTGATGGAACACCCCTTATGGACTCAAAGGGTAGGATAACCTCCCATCTGAGTGGCTTTTTCTATCGCACGATCAACCTAATGGAAAACGGCATAAAGCCGGCATACGTTTTCGATGGAAAGCCGCCGGAGTTCAAGAGAAGGGAGATAGAGAGAAGAAAAGAAGTTCGCGAGGATGCAGAGGTGAAGTGGCACGAGGCCCTTGAGAGCGGAAACTTAGAGGAGGCCAAGAAATACGCGATGAGGGCGACGCGCGTGAACGAGAGACTCATAAACGACGCCAAAACCCTGCTCGAGCTCATGGGTATCCCTGTAGTTCAAGCGCCGAGCGAGGGCGAAGCTCAGGCCGCATATATGGCCGCTAGAAAGAGCGTTTACGCATCAGCAAGCCAAGACTACGATTCTCTTCTCTTCGGAGCACCAAATCTGGTGAGGAACCTAACCATCACCGGTAGGAGAAAGCTCCCCGGAAAGAACGTTTACGTTGATGTGAGACCGGAGCTGGTCGTTTTGGACGAAGTGCTTAAAGAACTTGGCATAGACAGGGAAAAGCTCATCGAAATGGGAATTTTAGTCGGAACCGATTACAATCCCGGCGGAATAAAGGGAATCGGCCCTAAAAAAGCTTTAACCATAGTCAAACGCACAAAGGATCCCCTCAAGAAGTATCAAAAGGAGAGCGAGGTAGACCTTTATATGATAAAGGAGTTCTTCCTCAATCCACCCGCCACCGACGACTACAGGCTGAAGTGGAGGGAGCCTGATGAGGAGGGAATCCTAAGGTTCCTCTGCGACGAAAGGGACTTCAGCGAGGAGCGGGTTAGAAACGGGCTTGAAAGGCTGAGGAAAGCCATAGAGAGCGGGAAACAGAAGACCCTGGAGAGCTGGTTTAGAGGTGGCTAAATCGGTATCTTGAGGTCAAGTTTGTCCACCAGTTCTTTATACCTGTTCCTGACTGTAACCTCAGTAACGCGCGCGACCTCGGCCACTTCTCTCTGAGTCCTTTTTTCATCCTCAATGAGGCCAGCTATGTAGAGCGCGGCAGCGACTAAACCTGCGGGACTCTTTCCGCTGGTTAGGCCCCTCTCATAGGCTTCTTCAAGTATGGCTACGGCCTTCCTCCTGACCCTCTCGCTCAGTTCAAGCTCGTCAGCGAATTTGTTTACATAATCTGTCGGCTTAACAAAGAGTTTTTTAGGGGTGAGGTTCAGGTTCCTAGCTACAAAGCGGAAGCTCCTTCCTATTTCCTTCTTGTCGACACGTGAGACGTCAGCTATCTCGTCGAGTGTCCTTGGAACCTTGACGAGTCTGCACGCGGCGTAAACACACGCGGCTATAACGCTCTCTATTGATCTCCCTCGGATGAGTCCCTTTTTGACTGCCTCACGGTATAAGCGTGCCGCCTCCTCTTCGACGTGCCTCGGGAGGCGGAGGTTGCTGGCAAGCCTATCGAGCTCGCTCAGGGCGAAGGCAAGGTTGCGCTCGGCTGCATCGCTGACGCGGAGGCGGGACTGCCATTTTCTAAGGCGATACATCTTCTCACGCATCAGACCGGAGAGGTTCCTATCGATGCCGATGTCTGTTGAAAGACCCTTATCGTGAAGCAGAATGCTCTCGGGTGCACCTACACGCGCCCTCTTCTCTCTCTGGCTCGCGTCAAAGGCCCTCCACTCGGGCCCCATATCAACAACGTTCTCCTCAATGACATAACCGCAGACCTTACAGATAATTTCTCCCCTTCCGGGGTCGTAGATAAACTCCGTCGAGCCGCACACCGGGCAGACCCTGTGTTTATTCACTCCAACACCCCCGACCGGCCGGCTATTTAATGTGCCCCTTATAAACCTTCGCCTTTTTTTGCCACGTAGCGGAGTAACCAGACGATGTCCTCGCGCTTGAAAGTTATCCTCTCTAGGACTCTGACATCACCGTCCTCCTCGACGATGTTGGCGTAAATCCAGAGAAAAACGGGATCATCACCGGTTCCAACGTGGAGGTTGCGGTAGAGAACGTCAACGGTGCCATCGCTGTTCTTCTTGACGGAGAGAGCCTTCCAGGTATCGAGACTGACCTCTCCCTTTTCGTCGAGAATTCCCACTATCCCCCGTGCATCCATGGATTCACCTTCGCTACCACTTGATTTTGAAGTCTCTTCTCGTCCTCGCGTCTATTTGCGCCAGAATCCTCTTGAGCTTGGCGTCGTCTATCGGTTCAGCTATCTGGCCCGCCTGGTAGAGTTGGACGAGAACGAGTTCGACCTGTCTCGCGAGTTCAGGCTTGACGAGCTTCACCCTACCGAGCCTCTCCCTCGCTTCTGGTGTGAGGATTCTCCTCATTATTGCATCGAGCTGAGCTTCAAGCTCCATCTCTTGCTTCATAGCCTCCTCTTGAGCCTTCTGCTGCTCAAGGTACCTCTTCTGGAGTTCCATGAGCTTTTTTTTCCTTATCTCCTCTATGTCTTCGGCCATCTCCCTCACCTCCGGGTTAAGATTGAAAATGAAGTTAAAAGACTTTGCACCCAATCACTAAAAGCACAGAAGTGAGCACACAAAGGGTTGAGGGACAAGCGCCCTCAGTACTTCTTAAGTTCGGGAATCTGCTCTTCAAGCTCCTTCTTTAAGTCGGTGGCTATCTTGTCGAGGAAGCTCTGGCCCTGAGGGGTAACAACTCTACCCTCACCTGGAATCTTCTGGACGAAGCCAGCGGTTTCAAGCTGCTGGAGAGCCTTCCTGATTATGCTTCCGCTGGCCTTGTAAAAGTGCTCAGGAGCGTGTCCGCGGTTCTTCCTGCCACCATACCAGGTCCTGAGCCTCTCGATGCCGACCGGCCCGTCAACGTAGACCTTCCTGAAGACGCTGGCGACCCTGTAGTACCACCAGTCGTCCTGCTCCGGAAGCCTCTCCTTATGCCTGCTGGTCTTGACGAACGGGGCCCACTCGGGTGGTTTTATAGCCTCTATCTCCTTGAGCTTCTGGGCAGCCCTCTCAACGAGCAAATCACCGGGAACATCATAGACTGTCGCCATTCTTCAATCCCTCCCCTTCTTGAATTTCCTCCTGAATTGAGCGATATCGAGCTTGACTTTCTTAACGGGCTTCTCCTCCCGCCTTTCCTTCGAAAGCTCCTTTCTCTGGAGCTTCCTTAAATACTTTTCCCAACCTTCCCTCGGCCTGAACAATATAAACCTTTTGCCGCGGACGTCTATAAGCTCGCTGTCGGTAAGCTCGGCGACCTTTCTCGCGAGAGCGGCTCTGTCTAGGCCGGTACTTATGAGTGCGCCCTTTCTCATCTCAATCTTGAGTATACCATCCTTCTCAAGCTGAACCTTTATCTCGTCGATGACGCCCTCTTCTAGACCTCTCTTCCCGACCCAAGCCCGTGGGGGGATGTTGTAGTATCTCGCGCGAATGGCCCTTCTCACCTTTCCGGATAAGCGTTTCTCCATAACTTCCACCTTCCCCAGAGTTGAGGCCGGGCTTTAAAAAGGTTGGCCTCTTAAAAGTATCGGTGCATAGTAGAAAGGGAGGTTAAACCATGCTCGTCCATCATCTCTACTCCGGTGGAAAGGACTCGAGCTTGGCCGCGTGGATGCTCACAAGGCTCGGCTACGATGTCGAGTTGGTAACGGTGAGCTTCGGCCTTCTGGACAACTGGCGCTTTGCGAGGGAAACCGCCGAGAAACTCGGCTTTGATCACAAGATTCTCTACCTGCCAAGGGAGATGCTTGAGAAAGCGGCCGAGATGGCCATGGAAGAAGGTCACCCCAACAATGCCATCCAGTTCATCCACGAGAGGGCTTTAGAGGCCCTCGCCTCGTTACCGGAAGTTGAGAGGGTCAGCGACGGGACGAGAAGGGACGACCGTGTTCCTATCCTTGACCTGCCGAAGGCCCGCTCGCTGGAGGACCGCTTCAACGTTGCCTACATAAGACCCCTCCTCGGCCTCGGCTACAAGACGATAAAAGAACTCACAGAGAGACTTTTCGTCATTGAAATGGGGGAGAGCGAGCATTTAGAGAAGGGGGACTACGAGGTTGAGCTGAGACATCTGCTCCGTGAGAAGGGAATCGACCCGCTGGAGATATTCCCAAAGAGCCACTACCAGTCGCGGGTTATGGGATGGAAAGGATTATAAGTTTCATTTCAAATTTTCTCCTGTGATCACATGAGAACCCTCACGGTTACCCCATGGAACCCGTTCTTCGGGGGGGTAAAATGGGCCATCAGGGAAGTTCTAGATGCCGTGGAGATACTCGACAACGCCGTCGTTTTTCCGAAGAACCTCAAGGCGGAATACGGAACTTTCATGGCTGGAAGCAGCGTCCTGATCGGAACCAAAATGGGTGGTGGCAGATGGAGCTATGTTAACAGCTACACCTCAGGATGGCTCTTCAGCACCTCCAGAAAGTTTATCCCCCGGGAGAACGTCCTCTCGTCCGAGCTTTCCGTCTCTCCAGCCCCCTACAGATTGGAGATAGACACGCCGGGTTCCGGGATAATGGAGGTACCAGGCTACAGACTTGAAAACGGTGTTCTCCTCCTGTACACCACGCCAAGCTACGAATTCAGATACCCAAGTGACGTTCTGACCATAGGGGGCCTTGAAGACTACGCCCAGCTTTCACTGAAGCCCCTTAGGGACGGCTTTGAGGGGGAGGTAAACCTGAGCCTCAAGAAAGGAGGATACGCAGAGGTTGCCATCAGGGGAAAAGCCGTTGAGGACATAGCGTTCTTTAAGGAAGAGTCGGGTGCATTTACCTACGAGTTCATCCGGGAGCCGCTGCTCATAGTCTCTCACGAGAAGGTTCTTTCACCGCAGGGGCTCCAGAAGGCGATGGGCGGATTCATCGGCCTCAGCGGACATGGGGAGTTTTCGCTGAGGTTCAGAGTCGGAAAATCCAAAGAGAAGATGGTGTTTTCCGTGAGCCTGCCGAGGAAATGAAAACAGATCAGAGGCCGCTGAGCCTTCTGACGATCGGGTTCTCGGCCTCTTCGGGCTTTATTTCCTCAACGCTCTCGACCCATATCTTGTTCCTCGGGACACGGTGCTTGCTTCCAACTTCAGAGTAGAGGGTCTCAATAACGTCCTCCTTCTTAAGTCCACGGTACTCCCTGGTGAACCTCTCCTTCTTTCCGTTCCTCTCAAAGACGCCCTTAACGCGGAAGACCTTAACCTCCATTTCTCGCACCTCCATCATCAGTCAAGGAAACCCAACGCTTCTTCGATCTTAACTATCTCCGGTCCAGTGGTGAGGTGTCCAACGACGACACCATGAGAGTTTGCCAGCAGGCAGGAGCCGACGAATGGGACGCCCATGTTGGCGGTTCCAACGTAAACGTCGACCTTGAAGAGGTCATGAAGCCATTCAAGCTCCTCGTCGGTTGCCTCGGGATGAACTATGCCGCCCCTGTTGGTGACCACTCCAACGCTTCCAACCGCGTGGTAGTCACCTACCATTCCCCTTTCCACCTCGACGCCGAGTACCTCCCCGAGCTTCTTCGCCTCTTCCTTAGTGAACTTGGTGCTTATCAGAGCGGCCCTGTCGTTCGCCAGGATGAGGTTGCCGAAGGCCGTTAAAGTACTCTGGAAGGGAACAACTTCCATGTCGATTCCATACTCCTTGAGCTGACTGTTTATGGCCTCAAGCTCCGCATTCCAGACGTACCAGGGAACGACTATCGCGTTGGAGTTGCCTGCCGCAAAGATGCCAACTATCCTGGACTTCATTATGCTCGTCTCGATGAGCGGGACCTTGAGAACCTCCCTGAGAACCTCAAGCTTCTTCTCGCCGAGTCCCTCCCTAACCAAGACTACCCTGTCGGTCGCGGTACCATAAACGCCGAGATACGGGGAGTTCTCAAAATCGAGCCTTTCTATGTGCATCTCGTCACCTCGCTAAATTAAAAGATCAAGCGAGGGAGACCTTGGCAATCCTCTTGCCTTCGCTCTCCTCGACGATGACCTTGACGCGGAGCCTGCTCGGTGGCTTCTCGGCCCCGCGCTCCCAGATCTTCTCGTTGACGTCGGTGCCGATTACCACTTCTTCGGCCTTGGCGTGCCTCGCTATCCACTCACGGAGGAAGCGAGCGGCCCTCGGTGCTCTCTTCCAGCGCGGGACGCGCTTCTTTATCCTCTGGATCGGGACGACGAATATGACTTCCTCACCCGGCTTGATCGGCATTTAGATCACCTCACTCCTTAAGTTTGGTCCTTCTCCACATTCTCCTCTTGGGATGGGTCATGACCTTCCTGTTGGTCTTGACAATGACCCAGACTGGAACGCGCCTGTTCTGCTTCACGGCCTTGGCAAGTCTGAGCTTCTTCGCAAGCGGCTTGTTTCTCGCCATAACTACACCTCCCGGATTATCATGATGCCTGTCGATGCTTTGATTATTCTTTTTTAAGCTTTTTCGTGGGGCTTGAGGCTTTCTAATAGGACTTCAATCATGCCTCCTTAGGAGAACCGGAACAAGGGTTAGGCCAACCAAAAAGGCAGGCCCGCATATTCCATGGCTTTCTGGCGTTCTGGTTGTGCTAGTGTTCCCAGGAGCATCAATGGACACTGCCACCGAGTTAGACGTGTCAAGATAGGGAATGCCAAGCTCCACCTTCCACGTCCCTATGGAAACGTTCACGGACACTATTCTGAGCTTCAGAGCGAACGTTATGTTCCCTCCCGAGTCGTAGAATAAAATGCAGGTCTCGTTCAGCCCCACTAGGGTAGCGGAATCATAAGAATCCCCGAGCACGACAGTTCCATGCCCCAAGATGGAGACCTTGGGAGAGTAGTTGGGTAGTAAACCTCCTCATCCCTTGGAAGTTCAAGCTCCGGAAGGGAGGAGCTTCCCCCAAATTCCGCCCGGCTTTCGTTTTGGATTTTCATCACCGGCCAGGAGCGGAGGAACCTTTCTCCGTCCACAGGAGTCTGGTTGAAAGCCTCAACGGAGATGTTCACAACAGGGAGGAGTCTTCCACCGCGGTAGTAGAGCAGGGACGGAAATATGGCCTCCGTCATGGGTTCAGAGGTTTTGTTGTCGGGGAGGCAGACGAAGCCTCGATATCCAATCCAGTTGGGGGGGAGTAGGCGTTGAGTTCGTTCCGGACGAGGAGGTATTCCCTGAGGGAGTATGGCTCAGGGGCGTAAGGCTTGAGTCCGTAGCCTGGAAGGTAGAGGAGAACACCGTTCCTAAACAGAACCGCGCGGAAGAGCCTCAGGAGGTTTTTCTGGAGTATGCCATAGGCGTCGCTGAAGTTCAGGAGTTGCAGGTATTCATCAAAGGCAGCTACTGGAACAGAACGGGTTTTACCTGCGTAGGGAAAGCTGAAGACCAGCGAGTCCTTTAAGGTTTTCCACCAACCGTCATCGCTTCCGGCAGGTTGAAGAGAATCCACGCCTCGGTCCGTGGAACAGGAATTGGTCTTCCTATCCTCCCTCCGGGAAAGTACTCCATGACCGTGTAGCTCACGTTGGGGCATATACCAAACTCGCAGGGAGAAATCTCGCGGACGCCCACGATGAACCACTTCTTCCCCAATGGGACGACGGAAATGGCCGTGAAGTTGAACCCGACGAGAGAACCCGTGAGGTCAACGTACCTCACGCCGTCACCGATTTCAAGAAGGAGGTACTTCCTCCCAGAGAGCTCGCGGCAACCAAGGTACGTGCCCGGAGAGTCTATTGGACACATGTACTTGGGGATCTTCCCATACTCCGAAAGGGTGATACCAACAACTGCGAAGCTGCCGTTGCTGGCGACACTGAAGTGCATCATAAGGGGGTGCCATGGAAACCTGTACTCCTCCAAGAAGCCCGAGGCGAGGGGAAGTGCCAGGAAGGCGATTAAAAGCGCGAGGAGGACTACCTAAAGGCTCCCATGTAATCACCGGGCTAACTATGGAGGAGAATTGAAAACGTTTTGGAAGGAAAAAAGGAAGCCTCAGAATATCAGCGGAGCGCGGTACTCGCCCCAGACCTCGCGAAGAACGTCCGTAACCTCGCCAAGCGTTGCCAAATGCCTGTGCGCCTCGATGATGTAGGGCATGAGGTTCTCGTCGTCCGTTTCGGCGGCGTTCCTGAGCTTATCGAGGACCTCTTCCACCTTCTTGCCCTCGCGCTCGGAGCGGAGCTTCTCCAGCCTCTCAATCTGCTTGCCCCTCATGCTCGGATCGACCTTGAGTATATCGACGTCGAGCGGCTCGTCCGTCACGAACTCGTTGACGCCGACGATGATGCGCTTCTTCTCCTCGACCTCCTTCTGGAACTTGTAAGCAGACTCGGCTATCTCCTTCTGGATGTAACCGCGCTCTATGGCGCGCATCATGCCGCCCATCTTCTGGATCTTCTCGATGTATTTCAAAGCCTCCTCGTAGATGTGGTCGGTGAGCCACTCGATATAGTAGCTCCCTCCAAGCGGGTCAATGATGTCGGCAACGCCGCTCTCGTATGCTATAATCTGCTGGGTTCTAAGGGCTATCCTCACGCTCTTCTCGGTCGGGAGACTCAATGCTTCATCGTACGAGTTGGTGTGTAAGGATTGAGTTCCGCCGAGGACTGCCGCCAGAGCCTGAATCGCAACGCGGACGATGTTGTTCTCCGGTTGCTGGGCCGTCAGTGTTGAGCCTGCCGTCTGGGTGTGGAAGCGCAGGAGCATCGAGCGTGGGTTCTTGGCGTTGAACCACTCCTTCATGATGTAAGCCCAGAGCTTTCTCGCGGCCCTGAACTTGGCAACTTCCTCAAGGAAGTTGTTGTGGGCGTTGAAAAAGAAGCTCAGCCTTCCTGCGAACTTGTCGACGTCCATGCCACGGTCGATGACGGCGTTAACGTACTCAATACCATCGGCGAGGGTGAAGGCAACCTCCTGGACGGCGTTGGCCCCGGCCTCGCGGATGTGATAGCCACTTATACTTATCGGGTTCCACTTGGGAACGTGCTCGGCGCAGTACATTATGATATCGGTCGTAAGGCGCATGCTCGGCACCGGCGGGAAGATGTAGGTGCCGCGCGCTATATACTCCTTGAGGATGTCGTTCTGAACCGTTCCGCGGAGCTTATCCGGTGTAACACCCTGCTCCTCAGCCACAAGGATGTACATGGCTAGAAGATTTGCCGCTGTAGAGTTGATGGTCATTGATGTAGAGACCTTGTCAAGCGGTATTCCGTCGAAGAGAATCTTCATGTCCCAGAGCGAGTCAATTGCGACGCCGACCTTTCCAACTTCACCCTCACTCATCGGGTGGTCTGAGTCGTAGCCGATCTGGGTCGGCAGGTCAAAGGCAACGCTCAAACCCGTCTGGCCCTGCTCAAGGAGGTATTTGTAGCGCCTATTGCTCTCTTCTGCCGTTCCAAAGCCTGCATACTGTCTCATCGTCCAGAAGCGGCCGCGGTACATGGTGGCGTAAACACCCCTCGTGAACGGATACTCACCAGGAAATCCCAGCTCCCCCATGTAGTCCCAGTCCTCGCCGAGGTCAGTGGGAGTGTAAACGCGCTTTATCTCAAAACCGTCATCCGTCATGAACTTCTCCTTTCTCTCTGGCCTCCTCTCGATGAACTTCTTAACCGTCGTCTCCTCCCAGCGCTTCTCTTCCTCCTGAATCTTCGCGAGCTTCTCTTTATCGAACGTCACAACTATCACCTGCCCTTACTTGGGTGCCGAAGTATAAAAACCTTTTACATAGTGAAAGTCCCCTCTTTACCTTGGATAAAATGTCCATCAGTCCGGGAAGTCGCGCCTCACGAGGATTGCCCACGCGGGTAGGAGCATCGCAGTGGTCAGGGCAACAAGGGCTATGGCTGAATGGGACGGAACACCGACAAAACTGGAGATGTTAACCTTATCAAAGCCCGCCTTGAGGAGAACTGCGGTCTGATAGGTGAGGGTGTAGCGCTCGGCGTTCTGGAGGTAGGGTATCTGCGGAACGAGGAACTGGAGTATGAAGACTACTCCAAAGGTCGCGAGTGAAGCGTAGAGGGGCCTGTTGATAATAACAGATATGAACATCGAGAGCGCGCCAAGGAGGGCCAGGATAAGGACGCTCACTCCGAGGACGAGCAGGAGGTCGGGAAGTCCCTTCCAGAGACCGTCGAGGCCGGTCTTGTAAACTACCGGGTTGTAGAGCCAGACCGTCGCGTAGGGAACCCCAAAGAGGACCGCGAGGGCCGAAATCCCAGCCAGGAACTTCGAGGCTATGAGAGTGCTTAGCCTAAGGGGCTTCGCGAGGAGGAGCCTTATAGTGCCTCCCTCCATCTCGCTCGCCAAAAGGTCGCACATGAGTATTATCGCTATGAGCTGACCGATTATCCCGAGCCAGTAGTTGGGGAGCAGGTTGAGCATCATGGCCTCAAAGGCCTTCAGCATGGGGTTGATGCCATCTCCAGCTGGGTTCGGGCTCAGAAGGTATATGAGTGACGGGAAGAGGGTTACCACGAAGAGAATTTTGAAACGCCGAGAGCGGAGGATTCTACGTAGTTCACTCTCGAAAACGACCCAGAATCCAGTTTCAAAGAAGGCATTCATTCCTTCCACCCCACGTTGAAGCGCTTCATAAGGATCCTCTCAAGGGGACTTGTGTGTGGCTTGAAGAGCCGGAGGGCGAGCTTTTCACTGGCTATGAACGCTGGAGCTTCAATGAAGAACTCCTCAGCAAACCTCTCGTCGAGCTTCACCCTTAGGATACCCTCTTCCTCCCAAGCTTCCCTTACGTAAACCTTGTCCCGGAGGAAGGCTAAGAGCTTCTCATTGTCCGAAACGAGCACATCGTAATCCGTTCCCTCCACCCTTGCTAAGTCCCTCACCCTGCCCTGCTCGATGAGCTGGCCGTCCTTTATAAGACCAACGTAGTTGCATGTCCTCTCGATTTCGCTAACTATATGCGAGCTTAGGAATATCGTTTTACCACCCTTCGCAAGCTCAAGAACCTTCCCTATAAACTCCATCCTACCGAGGGGATCTAAGTTGCTCGTCGGTTCATCCAGGATGAGGAGTTCGGGATTCCCAAGGAGCGCGGTAGCGAAGAGAACCCTCTGCCTCTGACCACTGGACAGCTCCTTGATTCTGTTGAAAGCGTGCCTCCCAACGCCGGTGTAGGCCATCAGCTCCCTCGCCTGCCTCACCGCTTCGACCTTAGAAAGCCCGAGGAGGCGCCCCATGTAGGTAAGAAACTCAAAGATAGTCATGTCCTCATAGGCTATGGGCCTCTCCGGCATGTAGCCGACTTTCCTCATGATTTCAACCCTCTCTCGCGGCATTTCCATACTAAAAATCCTGGTATCGCCGTAGGTGGGTTTTAGGGCGCCGGTGAGCATCTTAATCGTCGTTGTCTTACCGGCCCCGTTCGGGCCTAAGAAACCGTAAACGACCCCTTTGGGAACCCTTAGATCGAGGTGGTAGACAACGTTCCTCTTTCCAAAGAACTTCGTCAGCTCTCGCGTTTCAATTATGTAGTCGGCCATCTACACCCCCAGATGACTATCGAATTGGGGACCTAATAAGCCTTTCCTGCAGGATCAATTGATAAACATCAAGATAATAGACAAAAAACCTAATAAACTCTGGATTTAAAATACTAAAACCAATAGATTCTTCGGGAGGATTAGGATGCAGGCTCTAAAAAAGCGCCCCAAGTGGGTGACTGGGTTGAGGCCGAAGCTCGAGGCGACCCTTCAAGGTAAGAGTGGGGTAGGGACCATCATCGGCAAAGGTGTCCTCAGAGGAAGCGACATGATTGAAATCCTCGAGGTGAAATTCGTAGATGGGAAAGAGGGCCAGCCAGCGGGCAAAATCTCCGAGAACCTCGTCCTGTTTGACTATCCCGTGGGAGAAGACGAAGGGGCCGACGATGTATACTATAAACTAATGGGAATGCTCAGCAGGGTCTGATTCCTTTAGCCTTTTAAGCTCCCTGGATAACATAGAATGTGCTGATTGGAAAAGTCGGCCTTGATAGCTCGGCGCGCTTCACATTCCAGAGCCACGCCCACACGGATCACTTCGTTAGTGGGAGGGTTATCTTCGCAACCAAAGCCACCAAATTCCTCAGCCACCTCAGGAAGGGCGGTTTTTACCGTGAGATAGGATTTGGGAAGAGTTTCTATCTCGGCGATTACAAGGCAAGGCTCTACCCGGCCGGCCACATGCTCGGCTCTGCCGGGATAAAGCTCTGGCTTGATAACGGGACACTCTTTTACACTGGCGACACAAAGTGGTTCAAGCTCAGAACCGCTGAAAAGAGCCGCTTCCCAAGGGCGGACTTCCTAATAATCGAGGCAACCTTTGGGGTTCCAAGCTTCACATTTCCCTCACCTAAAGAAGCGGAAAAGAAGCTGGTCGCGTTCGTGGAGGAGGCACTCGACAGGGGGGAGAGGCCGGTTCTCTACGTCAACCAGACTGGAAAGGCCCAGGAGGTCATGAAGATACTCGACGTTCACGATTACACTGTAAGACCGAGCGAAGAGATGGTCAAAGTTGCGCGTGTATATTCAAAATTTGGAATTAGATTCCGAAACATTGCGAGCAATGGAGACGTCGTCCTGCACTCCTATCACTCTCCGAAGGTTGAGAACCCTCTGAACCCCTGGGAGCTGACGGTTTCGGGCTTTGGTGGTCTTAAGCTGAGCAACCACGCGGATTTCTGGGAGCTGATGAGGATTATAGAGAGGGTTAACCCCGAGAGAGTATTCACCGTCTACGGCTTCACCAGAGAATTCGCGAGAATCTTGGAGGGCATGGTCATCGAGGCACATCCGATAGGTGTGAATTCTCCCATTGACAGATTTTTGTGAATCCCTCAAGGAATATTGCAATCTTATTAGAGAATGTCCAACATTGAGCGCGAAAAGTTAATATACCTACAATATACTATCTACTGATGGAGGACATAGGTTCCCACCCGTGGATGATGGGAGGTGCGGGCACGGGGCAGTAAAGCCCGCCGCCTTGGAATTGCAGGTGGATCGCACGACAACCTGAAGGGGGTGGTACCAAGGGGACCTTTCCCCCTCCCTTCCCATTCCGGTTTTTCAGGCTTTTTTTCTCTT
>Ga0256829_1002565_pt1 | contig 13436 bp, 11 predicted proteins | sample 131447metaG_FD_185979 | JGI IMG/M metagenome (GOLD analysis project Ga0256829, IMG submission 185979) | Hydrothermal vent microbial communities from Lau Basin, Pacific Ocean - 131-447 | ecosystem: Environmental > Aquatic > Marine > Hydrothermal vents | place: Pacific Ocean: Lau Basin | collected...
TCTGCATACCACCAACCTTTAGGAACGGTAGGACAGACATCGCCATGATAATAATCCCGATACCACCCAGCCATTGTAAGATGGCGCGCCATAATAAGATACCGGCAGGCGCGTAATTCAGCCCGGTAATAACAGTGGAGCCGGTTGTTGTAATGCCAGACATGGATTCAAAAAATGAATCGGTTATCGACATATCCAGAGAAGAAAACCAGAACGGTAATGCACCAAAAGCAGGCAAGACAACCCACGCAGAATTAATCATTACAAACGCTTGTCGCGCCGTAATATCAAATTCATGCCCCATATTGCTTAGGATAAGGGCGCCGCCAAAGAATGCTGTGATGATAATACAGATAAAAAAGACCATCCAGTCATCATAGCCAAAATACACATCGGCCAGCATAGGGAAAACCATGCTGAATGACAGGATACATAGGAAAAATCCGTTGATATATAGAATTGGACGTAGATCCAAGATGTTTCTCTTTTTGTGTCTGTGAACGCTGTATTTAACCCCTTACGTTATAATATGTTTTCTTCTATTTCTAAAGTCGGAAATTCCGGATAATTGAGGCGATACAAAAAAACACCCCGTTAAGGGGTGCTTTCCAAGAATTAGATATAGTGTGAAGAATTATTTGAATGAAATATTCACGCGGCGGTTTGCTGGCTCACGGATATCATCCACTGTTTCAACCAGCAGCTCTTCTTCACCGCTACTTTCTACAGAAATAAGTTCTTCGCTTACGCCGAGTGCAACAAGTGCGTCACGTACAGCGTTTGCACGTTTGAAGCCCAGACGTTGGTTGTAGTCTTTGCTACCTGATGTGTCTGCATGACCATCGATCATTACCTGAGACGGTGGGTTCTTAGCAACTTCCTCAGCAACAGCATTCAAAACATTCTTTGCGCCTGAGCTTAGCTCTGATGAATCCCAGTTAAAGAATACAAGGTACATGGCTTCTTCAGGGATCATTGGCGGAGGCTCAACCTCTTCAACAGGTTGTGGTGTTTGTTGAACCAGGCCTTCCAGTTCAGCAACCGCATCCATGAATTCTTTTTTACATGAAAGATCTTCTTCTGACTTCCAGTTTTCTTCCTGCTGCTCAATCCAGCAATCATATTTCGCTTGAGCCAATGCGGCGGTTGAAGGAGCAATTTCACGTCCACCAAGGTCAAATGTGATGATTAAACGACCGCGCGCAGCAGCAAGTTCTTTTGCGTGATTGTCGCTAAGGTTCCAATCTGTTACCGGCTCAGGCATAACAGCTTCACCAGAAGCAGCGGCTAAACCTTTACGCGCAAAATGTAGAGCGTCCGGATAATCAAACATTTCCTCTAATTGGTGATTTGAAAATGTCTTATATTCACCAGCTAGCGCCTGAGTAAACGGGCTACCCATTGGTTGTGCTTCGTTTAGTGCATCAACTTCGCTGTATGTATCGAACATTGTACAGCCTCCTAAGGCAAGAACGCCGGCTGCCAAAACTAGATTACGCACAGATTTCATATTATTGCTCCTTAAAAAGTAACGCGTCGAATTTGATCGAAATTCTTAAATTTGTGTGTGTACCCACAGAAAATCAAATTTTGATTCTTTATCAATACATTAAATTTGTATCCTCAGAAGAACCGCTTGTAAAGATTTGATTGTTTTTTTTACATTTTTTTGTTGTATATCAGAGAATTCTGTTTTTTGCATTGCACAAAAATATGGCTTCATGTACCCTAGTATTCAGTTAGGGAATCAGATTTTAAGGAGTATGTTTATGTCCACCATGGGATGTAAAGGAATGAAGGCCGCTTTTTTGGTTGAAAACGGGTTTTGTGAGCGTGAATTGATGCAAGCACAGAGTGCGTTGTCGGAAAAAGGCATCGATTGCAGAATCGTGTCATCTAATAATGGTTTAATCAAAGCGTGGAACGAGTTAAAAGACCCGAGCGGATCTGACTGGGGTGAAGGGTATGCGGTGGATTTTTCATTGGATAAGGCCGTACCAAGTGATTTTGATATGCTTGTTATCCCCGGTGGCACCAGAAGTATTGAGAAGCTGAAAATTGAAGGTGCCGTAAAATCGTTTGTTTCAGGCTTTTTGAATACAGGTAAACCTGTTGTTGCTTATAACTCTGCAGTCAGTTTGTTGATGCATCTTTCGCTGCTCTCCGGGTATTCCGTGGCCGCTAAGGATCAACTATGTGATACCGTAAAAGGGGCAGGGGCAAGATGCGCTGCACCTGAGTTTGTCGTAAGTAAGAATTTGGTGACACTCTCTCGTTTCAGAAATGTAGAGCAAAACATACAGGCCGCAGTTGAGGCAATTGTGACCGGAAAGCCATACGAGAAGGTTGTATCTTCGGATAATATGCCATCCTCGCACAAGGCCGCTTGATTTTTTCGTTCAATCGGATATTTATTTTCCCCTAAGTTTTAATTGTGGTCGATTTAGGGTCGGCCATAGGGGAAGTATCAATGCGCGCAGAAATAGAAGCTATCGTAAATGATGTCAATGAGACGCTCTCGCTTCTGAGGAGGCGTCTTTGACTGGGATCAGGCCAAAAGCAGATTAGATGAATTAAACGCCCTTAGTGAAGATCCCGATTTGTGGTCTGACGCATCTAAGGCGCAGAAGCTGATGCAAGAACGCACGCAGCTGGAAAACAGCATTAATGATGTTGAGGGGCTCGAGGCGTCTGTTCAAGATTATGTTGAATTGATTGAAATGGCTGAGGCTGAGGACGATCAAGACATACTGAAAGAAGCAGAACAAGGCATTGAGCGCTTATCAAAAACCTCCGCGCGCCTTCGTTTGGAAAGTTTGTTGTGCGGTGAGGCTGACAATAATGACCTTTATCTTCAAGTAAATGCAGGGGCGGGCGGCACAGAGGCGCAAGATTGGGCTGAAATGATCTTGCGTATGTATATGCGTTGGGCTGATTCTCGGGGCTATAAATACTCAACATTAGAACGCAGTGAGGGCGAAGAGGCCGGCATTAAATCGACAACATTGAAGGTTGAAGGGCATCAGGCCTATGGCTGGTTAAAGACAGAAACAGGCGTTCATCGTTTGGTGCGTATATCCCCTTATGATTCAAATGCACGCCGCCATACAAGCTTTGCATCCGTATCAGTCTCACCGGTGATTGATGACACGATCAATATTGAAATCGATGAAAAAGATTTGCGTGTTGATACTTATCGCTCTAGTGGTGCAGGGGGACAGCACGTAAATAAAACGGATAGTGCTGTTCGTATTACACATGTGCCGACAGGCGTTGTGGCTGCGTGTCAAAACGGGCGGTCTCAGCATCAAAATAAAGCGGAGGCGATGGCAATGCTTCGAGCGCGTCTCTACGAGCTGGAGTTGAAAAAACGAGAAGAAGAGCAAGCGAAAGAGCACGGCGAGAAAACCGATATTGGTTGGGGGCATCAGATACGCTCTTATGTTTTGCACCCGTATCAGATGGTCAAGGATCTGCGGACGAGTGTTGAAACAACACAAAGCCAAAATGTACTCGATGGCGATATAGATCAATTTTTAGAAGCATCTCTCGCCCATATTTCTGATTAAGAAAACTGCCTATCTTATTGTGCTTTCGATGCATTTTCGGGTCATGGCGAATTTGTTTTTTCTTGTTTTTAAAATCTTGTCATAATAGTATCTTCTGGGTGTTAATAAATCTGAGGATATCCCTGTGCGAAAAGTTGTTACCTCTGTTTCATTGTTCATGTGCTTATCCACTTCGGCGGCTGCAATGGATCACCGCGTGGTAACGCATGATATCGGCTCATATGCGCAGAAAGTCGGATGGGAAAAGAAAAATTGGGATACGCAAAATAAGGGCACAGCCAAGCTTTATGAGCAACTCAAGACCCTTCAAGCAGAAAATGAGCGACTAAAGCAATCTTTAACGAGCATTAAACCGGCGAGCGGTGATGCATATAAAAGTGATGCGCGTATTCAGGCTTTGATAGAGGAAAATAACCGCCTTACGCAATTATTGCGACAGGGGCAAAATAACAATAAAGCTGTTAATGCGCCTCCGAGTGAGGTTTATGCCAGTAAGATCGCAGAGCTTAAAATGGAAAATGCTAAGCTGCGAGAGCAAGTGCGCACATTATCAACTGCCGGAACTCAGTCATCGTCATATGCTTTGCAAAATGAATTAGAGCAATATAGGCAAGAAAATAAGCTTTTGAAAGAAGCGCTAAATCAGCGAGAAAATGGCGGGGAGCGCATTGTGGCGCTTCAGCAAAGGGTCGAGGATTTATATAAGCGTAACTTGGCTCTGGAGGAGCAAAATCACGCATTACGCCAAAGTGAAAATCAAAAAACATCATATGTTGCTCAGGCGAACAATTCTAAGGAGTTACAGAGAAATATAGCCACTTTGGAGGCGCAGCTTAAGTCTGTACAAAGTGAAAATGAGCAATTGAAGCAGGCTGTCAGTGTTGAAAAGAAAAAACTGGCCAGTGTGTCTGAAAAGGCTGATGAAGTTAAAAATGCTTACACCAGTAATCTGGAGGCAATAAGACTATTACAAGGGCGCCTTGATAAGGTTAAGGCGGAGAATGCAGAATTAAATAACAAGGTCGCGGCAAAGTCGGGAGCCTCTTCGGAATATGAGAAGAAGCTTGCAACATTACAACAGCAAAATAAAAGTCTGAGAGCCACCATTAGTGCGCAAAGTGAGTCTTTGCTCTCCGCTGATAACGCATCACAAACCGCCGAGCGTTTGTTGATTGAAAATAAAATGCTAAAAAGGCAACTGGATATGTCTGAAAAGGCAAAAACAGATAATGCTCAGGCCGCACAGGATATATTAACGCGCAATGCAAACCTTCAGGCGCAAATTATTCAGCGCGATGAGTATATTAAAAAACTTGAAGGTTTGAAGGAAACTGTTCAAGCCCTAAGGCAGGAACAGGATGCCGGTCAGATAGCAAGGCAGGGGGAGGCCGTAAGTAAGGCTCAACTTGAAATGCTTATGGCGGAGAAGGAAAATCTGCAAAATGAATTATCCTTGGAGCGTGAGAATATCATTACGTATCGCACCAAGATCAAACAATACCAAGATCAAATTGCGGGGATGGCAAAAGACACTCGTCTGGAGGAGTTGACGCAGGAATTGTCGGAGCTGAATACTGCTTTTACAGCGCAAAAATTAGAAAATCAGGAGCTTAAGGCGCGCATTGAATTATTATCAAAAAAGAATTCATCTGTTGTGTTTCAAAAAGAGGGCTCTGTCGAGGATATGAACGCTCTGGATAGCTCTGTTTTGTTAAAGCAAGAAAAAGCTAAGTCTGATGTTGAGTTTAGCCGTGTTGAAAACGGTATAATCGCAACCTCTTACCAAAGCGATCAAGAACCAATCCAGCGCAGCGTGACTTATATAGATGCGCCTTATCCGCCTGTTAATGAGGTAAAGCCGCTTCTTGGTTCTGACGGAAACCATCTGAGTGATGTAAAGAATGTTCCCTCAGATGATGACGTTATTGAGGATATGTCCAATGACCCGGTTGCATTGGGAGGGATTAAGCCCGAAGACCTTTTAGCGCAGGAGCTTCAGCCATTATCTGATAAGTAATATATTATTGTTTTTTGTCTGGGGGAGAGACAGAAAAAAGGCTCTGATGTGTAATGTATCAGAGCCTTTATTTATTTTTGTGTATCCGGTCTAGGTTTATTTAGACGATTTGTCGTTCGGGTTTCCGCCCATATACGTCATGTTGAAAGGAGGCATCATTTTCATGGCCTTTTCAAACATTTCCATGTTCTTGCGTGTCATTTCCTCTAGGCTATTTGCCTGCGGAAACATTCCCTCCATGTTACGCATGCCCTCAAATGACTTATTGATTTGCTCTTGCATACGTTCTTGGTTTTGCGCGAACACATTCATTGTCTGCTCAAGGTATCCCGGTAACATGGTTTGCATGTTGTTGCCGTAAAAGCCGATAAGTGTGCGCAGAAAATTTGTAGGAAGCAGTGTCTCATCACTGGCTTCTTGGTCTGCGATAATTTGTGTAAGAACGCTGCGCGTAATGTCTTTTCCTGTCTTCGCTTCGATGACCACAAAATTCTGGTCTTCTTGCACCATTTCGCAAAGGTCATCAAGTGTGACGTAACTGCTGCGGCCAGTGTCGTATAAGCGGCGGTTCGCATACTTCTTAATTACTATTGGCTCATCCTTGCCAGTCTTCGCTTTAGACATGTTGCACCTTTTTTCTATTATGAATTTGAATTAACATCTTTATTATGCACAAAATAAAATAAAAAAAAAGCTTTCTGTGGAAAAACCGCAATATTTTTTTTATGCTGCATATTCTATTACTTAGGAGTTTTTTCTCATGCGTAGAGGGCTACATCCGTTATCTGTGCACTTGGGGCAGGCCGCAGCGAACGCAACTGCAATACAACAGTATTCGTCTAAATTTTCACAGGACGTTTCACCGGAACGTATGGTCGAAATGGTGCGGGGCATTAAAATGTACCAGTCGCACTCTTTCGCGCCGCAACGTTTGCCAACGGAAACAGTTTGGCGCACGGGGGCTACATCACTCCTTAAACCCGCCGATGATTGTGCGCAAGGTAATGATGCGAACAGCCTGCACAGGCCGCTACTTTTGGTGCCTTCTTTGATTAATAAGTCTTATATCCTTGATCTAACCGAAGAGCGTTCCCTTATGCGGTGGATGAACGCGCAAGGCATCCGCACTTATTTGCTTGATTGGGGTGATATTTCCATTGATGCTGAGGCTCGTAATATGTCAATGAGCGATATTGTAACGCACAGATTATGCGAGGCATTTAAGTATTTATCCCTTCAACATGACAGCAAAGTGGATGTGATGGGGTATTGTATGGGTGGGACAATGCTGATTGGAGCGGCGTCCGTTGCGCAAGAGCATATAGAGCGTATTGTTTTGCTTGCCGCGCCGTGGGATTTTCATACAAATAGTGGCGGTGAGCGCAATGAATTGGCGCGCGCGGTACGCATATGGTCACCGATTGTGATGCCCACCATTAAAGAGCGCGGCGTATTGCCGTCATCATATGTGCAGGCGCTGTTTGCCAGCCTTGGATCAGAAGAAACAGTGCAGAAGTTCATCAATTTTTCTCAAATGGATCAGGACTCAGACCGTGCGCGCTTTTTTGTCTCCGTTGAGGATTGGCTGAATGATGATGTCGATATACCCGGGGCAATCGCACAGGAATGTATTCAGAATTGGTTCCTTAAGAATGACACGGCGCAGGGGCGTTGGTTTGTGAATGATAAGGTTGTGCGCGTTGCGGATATATCCGCAGATATGCTGGTGATTACATCGCGCCGCGATCGCTTGGTGCCGTATGAGTGTGCACTGTCTGTGTTACATCAAAGTGCGCCGAATAAGTGTAGTGTGATCGAAGCCGCAACAGGGCATATCGGAATGATCGTTGGAAAGAGCGCCATAGACAAAATATGGACACCGATGATGGAATGGTTGAAAGCATAAAATCAAAAATGAGATTAAAAAGCATAATTCGCACTTGATATATTTGTGCGTAAATATATGGTGAGCATATCTAAGATTATATTGAACACGAATGGGGAATTCATGGAAGATTCTGTTGTCATTGTTGCTGCAAAAAGAACTGCAATCGGAACATTGGGAGGCGGATTGTCATCTGTGCCTGCCAGTGATTTGGGTGCGCGCGTTATCGAGGCGGTCCTTGCCGACGCGAAACTGGATGGATCAGATGTTGATGAGGTGCTGATGGGGCAGGTCCTTACGGCAGGGTGCGGACAAAACCCTGCGCGTCAGGCGGCGATTAAAGCCGGCATCTCAAAAGAAGCCACCGCAATGACAGTTAATCAGGTCTGTGGTTCAGGCTTGCGAACAATCGCGATGGGGATGCAGGCAATTTTGTCAGGCGATGCTGATATCGTTGTTGCAGGCGGGCAAGAGAATATGAGCCAGTCCCCGCATGTGATGCATTTACGCGAAGCAGTAAAATTTGGTGATGCGCAGATGCGCGATACGATGATTGTTGACGGTCTGTGGGATAAATTTAATGATTATCATATGGGGATCACTGCAGAAAATATTGCGGAACAATATGATATCTCACGTGAGCAGCAAGATGAATTTGCTGCACAATCACAAAACAGAGCCGAAGACGCGATTAATGCGGGTAAGTTTAAAGATGAAATCGTTCCTGTAGAGGTTCCTAAGCGTAAAGAAACAATCACGATTGATACGGATGAGTTTCCGCGCGCCGGTGTTACCGCAGATGGGCTTGCGAAATTAAGACCTGCGTTCAAGAAAGGCGGTACAGTAACCGCAGCAAATGCATCAGGCATTAATGATGGTGCGGCGGCGGTTGTATTGATGCGCGAAAGCGAAGCAAAAAAACGCGGTCTTGATGTTATTGCAAAGATTGCCTCATGGGCAACACGCGGTGTCGATCCGTCTGTTATGGGAACGGGGCCAATTCCTGCGTCTAAGGCGGCTTTGGAAAAGGCTGGCTGGGCCGTGGGTGATCTCGACCTTGTGGAATCAAATGAGGCGTTCGCCGCGCAGGCTTGTGCCGTATTGAAGGAAACAGGATTTGATCCTGCGAAAACGAATGTAAATGGCGGCGCTATTGCACTTGGTCATCCGATTGGTGCATCGGGTACGCGTGTGCTTGTCACATTGTTGCATGAAATGGTGCGTGCCGATGCATCCAAAGGCTTGGCGACACTTTGTATTGGTGGTGGTATGGGTATTGCACTTTGTGTGGAACGATAAACTTTTAATTTTTGAACAGGGAAATAATTAAATGACTAAAGTAGCAGTAGTAACCGGCGGAACACGCGGTATAGGCGAGTCGATCTCAAAGGAGCTCAAGGAAGAGGGGTTTAAGGTCGTCGCTGTTTATCATGGCAATGAAGAGGCCGCGCAAAAGTTTCGTGATGAAACAGGGTGCGAAGCCATTAAATGTGATGTAAGTGATTTCGACGCGTGTCAATCTGCGATGGATATGATCGAGGAAACTTATGGTGAGGTTGCTGTGTTGGTTAATAATGCAGGGATTACACGCGATGGTACATTGCATAAAATGCCCAAGGAAAATTGGCATGACGTAATGCAAACAAACCTGACATCATGTTTTAATATGTGCCGAGCGATTATCCTGAAGATGCGTGAGCGCCAATTTGGCCGCATTATTAACATTAGCTCTATCAACGGTCAAAAAGGACAGTTCGGTCAGGCAAACTACTCAGCCGCCAAAGCAGGTATGATTGGCTTTACTAAGGCGTTGGCTTTGGAATCTGCGGCGAAAAATATCACCGTGAATGCGATTTGCCCGGGCTATATCAAAACTGAAATGACAGGGGCAATGCCGCAAGAGGTTTTGGACTCGATCATCCGTCAAATCCCTGCGATGCGTATGGGTAAACCGGAGGAGATTGCAGCGCTTGTCGGGTTTTTATCATCAGATAAGGCTGCCTTTATTACGGGGGCTACGTTATCTGCGAATGGCGGTCAGTATATGGCGTAATTTATACGTTTCTTAGATAAGCTGTGCATCATTTTATATTTCTATGGAAAGTACATGTGTATTTTTGTATACCTGAATCATGGCTAAAGATCGTGTAATCCTAGAGCGTCGTTTTGTCCCCAAGGGCAGTGTTATCATCAAAGAGGGTGAGGAAGCATACTCTGCCTATTTGATCCAATCCGGTAAAGTCGGTGTTTATACCTTAAAAGACGGTAAAGAGGTTCAACTGGCGGAGCTAGGCATGGGAGAAATTTGCGGCGAGATGGCTTTGATCGGTGAGGATTCTCGCGCTGCGAATGTTAAAACCCTTGAGGATTGCAATTTAATTGTTATCACGCGCTCTGCTTTTGAAGAAAAACTACGCCATAGTGACCCGACAATTCGCGCTGTGATGCATATGCTGATTAAGCGTTTAAAGACGTCTAACGCCGATATCGTTGAATTTTTTCTTAAAAACGATTCATCTGACGAAGATTAAAAGAAAGAGCGCACCGGATAATGTGCTCTTTTTTGATTTCGTGTTGAGATTGATGTAACTAACAGATACTATCCAACGCATACTATATTACCAGATCACCAATGAAACGGAGACGCGCTCATGAAACGCCTTCTTGTAATTCTCTTTACTGTTGTTTTTGTCTGTTTGGCGGCATTGGTGTTTGCACCGTCATTTATTGATTGGAGCGCATATAAGGATCAGGCAGCCCAACAAGTTGCAGAGCGCACAGGCTTGACTGTTGATATCAAAGGTGGGCTGGGTTTTGCCGTTGTTCCCTCACCACGATTTTATATAGAAGACGTAACGATCGTTGCGCCCGAAGGCTCTAAAAACCAGGCTTTAGCGTCGTTAGAACGTTTGGACGTGAACGTATCGTTAATGCCTCTTCTTAGTAAGCAGCTAAAAGTAAATTCATTGACCATAGTTAAGCCTAATATTGCTTTAGAGGCTTTTGAAAATGGTAAATTAAATATTATGACCCCAAAGTTAGAGGCGATGACTTCTGCTGATGCAGGAGCTGAGGCTGCACAACCCGCGACAGGTGCGCAGCAGGTGTCTTTGGATCAAATTAGAATCAAAGACGGTTCATTTTCTTATTATGATCATAAGTCAAAAAGTGAAACTAAGGTTCAAAATATAAATATGGATCTCAGTGCTCAAAGCCTGCAGGGCCCGTTTGATGCAGAAGGATCTGTGTTTTATAATGGGAATGCATTGAACTTTGATATTGAAACAGATGCATATAACGCCTCAGAGCAGGTCATTTCTCCAAAAATTAAATTACTGGTACAGCCGGGCAATATCGGTCTGGAATATCAGGGCGTGATTGCCACAGGTGAAGAGTTTTCTATTCAAGGGCAAACAGGGATTCATATTGAGGATTTAAAAAGTACACTGAATGATTTTGGTGTTGGTGTGGCCGGTATTAAAGGCGGCGTTTTAGATGCAAAAGGCATTTTGACCGCCGATAAGGGGGCACTTTCATTTAAAAACGCCTCTTTGACTTTGAACGGGCAGCCCGCAAAAGGTGCATTTGAAATGGCATTTTCACCGTTCACATATAAATTAAATATAAAAACGCCTGACCAAATTAGTGCGGCGGCACTTCTCGATGGAGGCTACACGTTTGATAAGGCTCTGCTGGATATCAACCTTGAGAATAACGGTAAGGAATTATCATTTGATAAGACATCTGTCTCTTTAGACGGGCATAAATTTGATGTTTCGGGCACTTACGGCACAAATGCAAAAACGAAGAGAGGGCAGGTTAATATCTCTTTATCTGCGCCAAAAGTTGATTATGACGTGATTGCGACGAAGTTACCAAAATCCTCATCCGGTTCAGGTGATATGAAGAGCAGTATAGCATCATTAGCGATGCCTGTGGATCTTGCGCTTGATGCAAAGATTGGTGAGCTTGTTTGGCAGAAAAAATCATTGAAGAATATTTCAGTGAAAGCAAAAACGTCTGAAAATACTGCGGCGCTAAATGCGTTATCCGTAAAAGATTTTGGCGGATCTTCTGTTAATGTATCGGGGGACATCCAAAACCTTAAAAATGTTTCGGGTATTACTGCGTCCGTAGATATCGATAGCCCTGATGTTAATAAGCTTGCGGATGCACTTCAGCTTGATCGCTCATCATGGCCATCAAACCTAAGTAAAGCCAAAGTCAAAGTGAAGGCAACCGGTTCATATGACGCAATGGCGATTACTGCGGATGTTAATGCAATGGGGGGGCAGGTTATCGCTTCGGGAGATGTGAAAACCCCGTTAACTGCACCTGCGCCGAGTAATCTATCGATTCAGTTGAAGCACAAGAATATGGCAGAAGCGATCCAAATGTTTAGCGGTGCAAAAATTGCAGACAGAAACCTTCAAAAGCCGATGGACTTTAAAACGAAGATTAATCAGTCAGGCAATAAATATAGCCTGAAAGAAATAACCGGCGATTTATCAGGTATTTCTGTTAAGGGAGATATTGAGGCCGACCTTGGGGGGAAGATCCCTGATATTAAGGGGAATCTGGCGTTCGGTAATGTGAAAATGGAATCAGTAATGACTGAAGGCGGCTCTGCGTCGCAAGGGGCAGCGCGTTGGTCAAAAGACCCTATTGATACGGCTGCGCTCCATTCTGTGAATCTTAACCTAAAGCTATCGGCCAATAAGATCACATATGGTGCATGGCCCTTAGAAAAACCGACTATGAGCCTGAGCCTGCATAATGGAACGCTTGATATCTCTGAGCTGACATCAAATGTGTTTGGTGGCTCTATTGATATGACTGCGCGTGTAAAGTCATCAAAGGAAGCGCGTGCGCCGGTTTATTTCGAAAATACGAGCGAATTTAAAAGCGTGGATTTGGGTAAGTTAACGAAGGCCTTGATGGGAACGCAATTGGTTAAAATATCAGGTGACGGTAATTTGAACTTAAACATGAAAAGTTCAGGCGCAAGTCCGGCCGCATTGATTTATGATTTGAGTGGATCGGGCGTTGTTAACGGCACCAATATCGTCCTTGATGGTGTTGATGTTGAGCGTTTTGTGAATGCGTTATCATATGATACGAAGCCCGGTGATACTGTTATGGGTATATGGAAGGGGACGACAAAAGGCGGTCAGACAAAATTTGATACTCTTAATGGTGCCTTTACCATTAAAAATGGCGTTGTTGCGCTAAACTCAATGGATCTTGATGGTGCGCGTACACAGATTACGACCAAAGGAACGATTGACCTTCCGAAATGGTACTTAAGCACATTGCACAATATGTCGGTTAAGGCAGATGAGAATGTGGCCTCTGATGTGCCGAAGAGTTTTGAAATTCGCGTTCAAGGATCGCTTGATAATCCTGCGCAAGAATTTACACAAAACATCATGCAGCAATATCTTGAGAATAAGTTAAAGCGCAAAGTGAATAAGCTTTTGTCAGATAAGTTTGGTTTTCCTTCAAATGACAACCAACAAGGTAATCAAGGGGCAGGGCAGAATAACCAGCAGCAAAATCAGCAGCAGCCCAAAAATCTTGAGGATGCTGCCGGTCAGGCACTGGAAGGTGTGCTAAAGGGCTTATTGCGTTAATAAACGGTTTTGTAACGACCGCAGTACATAAAGACGAAGGGCACTCGAAAGATTGCCTTCGTTTTCATTTTCATCAATGTCTGAGATAAGTTTGTTAAGAGATATCTTCTTCTCTTTGGCGATATCCTTTAAGGCCTGCCAGAATTCATCTTCAAGGGTGATGCTTGTGCTATGCCCGGAGATTTTTACTGAACGTTTTCTTATGTTCGTATCACCGGGCACTACACTTATATCCTTATTTAGACGGCTTAATCATGTCGATCGGCTTGATCCAGTCTGTAAACTGTTCTTCTGTAAGAAGGTCAAGCGCCATTCCTGCCTCTTTCAAAGTT
>Ga0256829_1002566_pt1 | contig 13430 bp, 14 predicted proteins | sample 131447metaG_FD_185979 | JGI IMG/M metagenome (GOLD analysis project Ga0256829, IMG submission 185979) | Hydrothermal vent microbial communities from Lau Basin, Pacific Ocean - 131-447 | ecosystem: Environmental > Aquatic > Marine > Hydrothermal vents | place: Pacific Ocean: Lau Basin | collected...
TAGGTGACAAAGATACATGGTGGTTTAACCTTTTCTATGCAGTAAGTTTTGGTGGTTTCGTTGGTTTTGCCGGATATATGAAAGTTTATCTGATGAACACCTATCAAGCTGATATGTCTGCGTTTGGCATGGATTACCTCAATGAGCCAAATGTAAAAGTAATCGCAGGTTATTTTGGTGCTATTACCATTTTTGCAGGCGCGGTACTTCGTCCGGTCGGTGGGAACATTGCAGATAAAATGGGTGGAGTAAAAGCACTGTACATCTTTTATGGTATGGTTGCAGCACTTGTGGCACTGACTGCACTTGTTCACTTACCGTTTTATGTCTCTATTTTGGTTCTCTTTTTAATCATGGCAAACCTTGGTATGGCAAATGGTGCAGTTTTCCAACTCGTACCTCAGAGATTTGGTAAAGATATTGGTATAATGACGGGCTTAGTCGGCTGTGCCGGTGGTCTTGGTGGTACTGCACTCATCAAAACACTTGGTTGGTCAAAGGGTGCATTTAACGGTTACACAGAAGGTTTCTTGATCTTTGCAGCAGTTGTTCTTGTAGCGATTGCAGGTCTTAGTTTTGTAAAAACAAGATGGAGAACTACTTGGGGTGTTCAAGCCGGTGGAAGAATTTAGAGAGGAAATCAGATAATGACATTAGAAGAAGCAAAACTCGCAAGAAGTAAAAAAGTTAATAAAATTGAGAAAGTAAAAGAGCTCAAAAACCCTATGGAGGCATACGAAGCAATAGAGACGTATGCCAAAGAGGGCTATGACTCAATTCCTGATGAAGACAAGAAGTACTTTTTAAAATGTTTTGGAATCTATGACAAAGATGGACTAACTCCAAAACAGTTTATGATGCGTGTGCGCGTTGCAGGTGGACACCTAAACGCAGCACAGGCAACAACACTTGGCAATATCGCTAAAAACTATGGAAAAGATTACATAGACATCACAACCCGTGCACAAGTGGAGTTTCGCTACTTAAATATAGAGGATATTCCTGCCATTCTCAAAGAGCTTGAAAATGCAGGGCTTAATGCCTACCAAACCGGTGTAGATAACTTCAGAAATATTGTAACCGATCCACTTGATGCGCTTGGCTTTGACAACATTCTTCCATCATTTAATCTTTTGAAAAAAATTCAAGAGAAGTTCCTTTTCAATCCGGATTGGATCTCCACACTTCCTAGAAAATTCAACACCGCACTTACAGGTTCGATGTCTAACAGATGTAATGTCTTCGGGCATGACTGTTCATTTGTTTTAGCACAAAAAGATGGACGCTACGGGTACAATATGTACCTCGGCGGTCGTGTCGGGATGATAGCAAAAAAAGCGGACATCTTTTTAGCAAATGAGAGCGAAGTGCTCGCTGCTTATGATGCACTCATTGAGATCTTTAAAAACTACGGCTTTCGTGATAACCGTAACAAAAACAGACTCCACTTTCTCATTGAAGCAGTAGGTATGCCAACCATCGCTGCTGCCATTCGTGAGTCTGCAGGCATTGACTTCGCTACAGCGGGTGATACACTCACAACGACAAATGCACACGACACACAACACGGACTTGTACAGCTCAAAAATGGCACTTTTGCAGCGCAGGTCGTTGTTCCTTCAGGAATATTCAGCGGAACTGCCCTGCTTCGCGCAGCAGAGCTTAGTGAAGAGTTCGGCAGTGGCGAGCTGCGTTTTAGCGTAGAGCAAAACCTCTATATTTTAGGTGTAAAAGATACTCAAACACTCTTAAATGATGCATTTTTCACAGAGTATAAAAATGTAAATTCTCCTTACTTTAACAACCTTATCGCCTGTGCGGGAACAGAGCACTGTAGTTTTGGCGTCATAGAGAACAAGCGTGATGCCATTGCACTCTCTCAGTACCTCACAAACGCAGTGCCACTTGATGAAGGCCGTGTGAGACTCTACTGGTCTGCTTGTGTGAAAGGGTGTGGAACACATGAAATCGCTGACATCGGTTTTGAAGGGTGTAAAGCAAAAGTTGATGGCAATACGGAAGATGGCGTACACATCACACTTGGCGGAAAAATCGTCAGCGAGGGACAAAACGGCTACACCGTTTTAAAATCTGCGCCGCTGCGTTTTGCACGCTACTATGTTGAAACTATTGTCCTCGAGTATAAAAAACTGCGTAAAAAACAGGAGTCTTTTGAGCAGTTCAATGACAGAGTTCTCTTACAGTACACTCCGGCATACATCGGATTTTATATGAAGCTGCAAGCCTACCTGCGTGCAAAAAACATTGACCTTGAGTTGGACATAAACGCAGTGCAAAAGACAGGAAAAAATGAAGAGTTTGAAGTGTTTGAACTTGGACGCAAACTCTACTACCATGTTACAAAAGAAGAAGCATACTCTGCCTATAACAGATTTACAAATGAGAACAAAAGAGAAAAACTCATAGACGTTCGCAAGATCAAGCCAGAGACAGATGCAAATCTTGCAGATATGATCTATAGAATGCTTGAGGCAGAGGAGAAACGTGCAGTAGTATTCTCTGAGCTTAACGAGTTTATTGCACTGACATAAAAGGAAAACCATGCCAGCATCAAACATCAAAACATCCGGCTTCTCTCTTGCTAAGAGAAAAGAGCTTACAGGAGATGACTTCTATGCCGTAAAAAGTATGGGAAACATTACAGTCGGCATCGTTTGTGATGGTGTTGGCAGTGCAGACCACGGTGCGGAAGCTGCCAAAAGAACAACCGAGTACCTCATAAACAACTTTAAAATACGCCCTAAAAGTTGGAGTATTGAAAAGTCTATTGAGACCTTCATCCACTCTATCAACTCCATTTTATACCAAGAGTCCCAAATAAACTACGAACGCAGTGAACTTGTCACTACCTTGGCAATGGTAGTCATTGTCGGCAACAGACTTTATGGGGCAAATGTTGGGGACAGTCGCGTTTATATATACCGTAACAACACACTCAGCCAAATCTCTTATGACCACGCGATGGATGAAGAGGGATATGAAAATGTTCTCACGCAGGCCATAGGCATAGACAAAGATGTAGAAATTCACTATTTTGAAAATACTATAAAGCAAAATGATAAAATACTCCTCTGCAGTGACGGCCTTTATAATGTTTTAGATGAAGAAGGCATTAAAGAACAACTGAGCATCGGTTCAGCAACAGCTCTTGTAAAAAAAGCAAGTAAACTTAAAGAGGACAACCTCCCAGATGATACAACTGCCGTTGTGTTGGAGGTCTTTAAAGTAGATGAAAAAGAGATACTCAAAAAGCAAGAACTGCTCATTCCACAAACACTCAATAAGGGCGATGTCATCGATGGCTATACTCTTGAAAAGTCGCTCATCCAAAACCAAAGAACATGGCTATGTAAGAAAAAGACAAAGCATTATGTTCTCAAGTTTGCTCCTCTCGAAGCAGTTGATGATCCTACTATACTCGATCTGTTTGTAAAAGAGGCATGGAATGCAAAACGCCTTAAAGCAGACTTTTTTGTAAAGGCAGTCATTCCTAAAAATAGAACGATGCGTTACTATGTTATGCCCTATATCAAAGGAGAAAGTCTCAGCGAATATCTCAACAAACGTCAACTGACAGTTGATGACACCATAGAACTTGCAAAGACACTCCTGAATATGGGACAGTACCTCATTAAACGCGACCTTGTACATGGAGATATAAAACCTGAAAACATTATGGTCGTCAAAGATGAAGAGGAGAATCTGCAGTTTAAAATCATAGACTTTGGCAATATTACGGAAGTATTCTCAACGAACTCTAAAGCAGGAACACCAAGCTTTCTCTCACCCCAACGTTTTCAAGGAGAAGCCATTAGTGAAACTAGCGAAATCTTTGCAATCGGTGTGACACTCTACCTCGCGCTTACAAAAAAATATCCTTACGGTGAGATAGAACCATTTTCAAACCCCTCTTTTAAAGAGGCACAAAGACCAAGTAAGTACAATGCCAATATTCCAAAATGGCTTGAGAGCATCATTTTGCGTTCTATCGCCTTAGATTCAGAAAAACGTTATGAGCACTACTCTGAGATGATGTATGAACTCCAACGTCCACAAAATGTCAAACCCTATTTTAACGAAAACGCCTCTCTGATAGAGCGTGATCCTGTACTTTTTTATCGTGTAGGTTTTAGTGTCATGACCATTTTAAACATCATTCTTATAGCACTTCTATTAAAATAAAAATTAAGACATTTTATACTTTTCCTCTACTTTAGTTGACATACAATATTAGAATATGCTAATATTGTATAAATATAAGGAGTCAAAGATGAGAAAAGAGACAACTTGCCGTCGCCTCAATGTAGATACAGCCCTCATTGAAGCAGCGAAGTCATTACTCAATGAGCAAGAAGAGACACTACAATACAAGGCAAGAGTCTTTGCTCTACTAGGCAATGATGTCCGTCTGAAAATCATGATGGCTTTTTTAGAGTTTGAAAAAATGTGCGTATGTGACTTGAGTGATGTTTTAGGGATGAAACAGTCTCCCATCTCTCAGCACCTGCGTAAACTTAAAGATGCAGAGCTACTGCAGAGCAAGCGAGAGGGTATGACCATTTTTTACTCCATACCTGCAATGCAAAAAGAGAGACTTGCATCTATCATTAAAGGATAAGTCATGATAGATAAAAAAATACTCACAACCATAGTTACTGCCATCGGTGCATCACTTTGCTGTATTACGCCGGTTTTAGCTGTTCTAGCTGGTTCTGCAGGTTTAGCATCAAGTTTTTCATGGATGGAGCCATTTCGTCCCTATCTGATTGCTATCACACTCATTGTGCTTGCCTATGCATGGTGGGATAAACTCAAACCTGCCACGCCGGAAATAGAGTGTGCCTGTGATCCTGATGAAAATGGAGAGGTCTCTTTTTGGTACTCCAAACGTTTTCTTGCCATCATTACAATTTTTGCTCTATTGATGCTCAGCTTTCCATACTGGGGCGAGCGCTTCATAGAGAGTTCCAAACCAAAAACCGTGCAAACACAAAATAAGCACATCCTCAAAAAAGTCATTGCCATTGAAGGGATGACCTGTAAAGCGTGTGAAGCAACTGTCTCTAAAGTTGGAGGCGATGTTGATGGTGTCGTTGCCATTGAAACATCACTTGAGAAAAAAGAGAGTATTGTCTCTTATGACACAAGAAAGACAGACATAAATAAAGTGATGCAAGCCATAGGAACGACCGGATACAGACCTGTCGGATATACAGATGACAAAGGCTACCATAAAGTTAATGTAAAAACTGCAAAACCTCACATCGAGTTACAAAAGGGTGCACAAAAATGTGGTGGCGGTAAATGTGGAGCAGGAAAGTGCGGTGCCTCTAGATGCGGTAGTGCAAAATAAACCCATAAAAAAAGGATATGTCATGTTAAGTTTTACTACAACAAAAGAAGAGACAAAAGAGGCATGTGGAGACAGTTGCTGTTCTGTGCAGCCAAAAGGGAAAGTAGAATGTCCATCGTGCCATCAAAAAGCAAAAGGTGTGTTGGGAAAAACATTCGCTGCGCTTGTAAAAGAGCAGACAAAAGCAAGATTTGATTGTTTTGACGGATTTTACTACTGTAAAACGCCCTCTTGTAAAACAGTTTACTTTAGAGATGATATTATTCTCACTCAAGATGACATCACCGTGACAGTCGGACTCAAAGATGGTGCACAACCTGCAACAGTCTGCTACTGTTTTGAGTGGAGTAAAGAAAAAATAGAAGAAGAGCTCAAACACAGCGGAAAAACCACAGCCCTTGAAGATATAAAAGCAAAAATGGAAGACCCAGGATGTTCCTGTGAAGTGCTTAACCCAAGCGGAGGATGCTGTCTAGGTGATGTAGGAAAAGCTATCAAAGAGATAGAAGCAAAATTAAATACGTAAAAGGCAAGCTATGAATGACACTACTGACATAACGACTCTAACTATACGAATGGCTATTTTTGCAGTTGTTGCGGGAATATTTTTCTTTGTACTCAAAAGTGATAAAAAGAAGAAGTAAGAGCAAAATTAGAATGGCTGTTTGACCATCACCCACATGCTGCTGCCCTCTTGCCCAAAGGCCATTTCAAAACGTACCGGTACTTTTGCGGCGAGTGCTCGAAGAGAAAAACCAACATCATATTTCATATCACTCAAGAGTTCTGCAACATTGTAGCGTGCATTCACCCGTCCTGCTTCGGCAAAGAGAACTGTTTGAAACCAGTCAATGGGAAATGGATTCCATTTTTTTCCACGCAAAGGATTCAGTTTTGGAATGACTCTATACTCCATAGCCCCATACAGTGCCGCTTTATCACTAAAACGGCTGCTGTCATAGGCCCTCAAACGTGTCCACCCACCTAAATGCGCACCCTCCCACATAGGTGGTCTATGGCTTTGTAAAATTTTTGCATCATCCTTCTCCCAAGATGGAGAGTAAGCACTCCAAAAATTCAAGGCTATGACACTGTTTCGTGACCAAGAGAAGTCCTCTATTTGCATAAAATGCGAATAACTCCCTTCAAAAGCATTCCAACTTTGCGTAGAGTTTCCCCAACCAAAATCGAAGGAGCCTTTTAGCTCAAATTTGTAGCCTCTAGAGGGATTATTGCTGTAGTCAGTATTGTCATGCTTCATATATAAACGCAGTCCATTCGATGATAAACTTGGTTTATTATCTATTTTATCAATGCGCATATGCTTATAAAAATACTCCATGCCCACAAGTGTCTGCCCTGTCACAAAAGGCTCTCCTCCTCCACTCTTTTTCCGGTTTACAGGTAGACCATTGTCTAGTTTCACCACAGGAAGTGCATTCTCTTTTGATTCACCCCAAGGTAGTACATAGCGAATATCAACTAATCCCCAGTTATTATAACCATGTGTCTGAATTGGCGTTAAACTGAGAGTATCCATGGAAAGATTACGTTTTGAATCGTTGGAGCCATCTACATAAAGACGTTGGTTTGGATAATAGGCGTATGAGCCCATAGCCGAGAGGAACAATCGCTTAGAAAATGGAAGTCTGTAACCACTAATACCTGCAAATAATCCTTTCGTATTTGCCTTTTGTGCAGGAGCTAAGACACCTCTTGTCTCATCATACTTTTTCACATCTACGCTCTCACCACCAAACGCAGTGATGACTATGGTGGTTTGGGGTTGGATATAGCCATTGAAAATGCCTACAACACCACCGGTTAATCCGGTACTTTGAGAACTAAAGACGTATGGCAGAGCTATCCAGGAAGGCTGTTTTTTAGTGCCATTTACATCTTCACTGATAAACTCTGCAGCAGTTAAGTTTGACACTAGCAACAGTAGAATAATAAATAAATTTTTTATATTCACTCTTCTACGCTACTTCTCTCTTAGTTGCCATAAAACTGCATATTCAAACCGGTAAAGATTTGCCATTTTGCAACACCGGCTCCTTTATCAGCTACACTGTACTGCGGTTCTATAAAGACATTGTATACCGTGGAGCCTTGTTTAATCACCTGCCCCACACCAAGACCGATAGGAATAGAGTAAACATCATGTTCAAAATCTTTGTACCAAATGCCAACTGAACGAAGGTATGTTCCCCCGCCAAGTTGCACCATTGCAAAAGGTTGCAGTGCTCCCATACTTACCGTATCACGATTGGAATCTCCTGCAAAAGAGTGAGAATAAGTTAGTAAATACCCATACTGAAACACTCTTGAGCTTGCATTAAAAAGAACATTAGCAACACCTGCTGAGTATTTTTTTGTTCCCAAGCGTTTATCGGTAGCGGTTGGAAGGTCAAGCATTGGTCCTACACCAAAACTTACAGCCGGATTACCAACATCCATCAAATAAGCCGCAAACACATTAAAATCACCCAGACCATTTTTTGCTCCGCCATTTTGCAGTACCGGCATTGACTTCACAGGTAGCGTTGCACGAAGCAGCCAGTTTGTATTAGCGACCTTAAAAGGCTGTGCATAGCGTAAATAGGCAATATCAGCCGTATAGTCTAAGCCTGTAAGGTCACTCATAAAATAGTTATGCACATTAAATGCCTTCATATTTGCCAAAGGGTTGTTAGCCTGTGCCATTGCCTTTGCATCCACATCATCAGCAAACATAGTTGTTGTAAGTGTGAGCAGTGATGCAGCCACGACTGCTGTTTTTTTCAATACTTTCATCTGTTGTCCTTTTTAAAATGCTTGATTAATCTGTGCATAGAGCGATGTTTCACTTTTAGAGTTTTGCACAAGATCGACTCGAAAGTCGAGTCCCTGTTTTTGATTGAGCGTATATCTTGCTCCGACACCACCACTATAGTAGGTTCCATTGTCACTATCGCGATTAAATGTTATATTTCCAATGCCAGAAGTTGTCCCTTTTGAACCGCCTGAGAGTTGTGCAATGCCTGCAAATGCCACTGCTCGAAAGTTGGTGTTTTCAATCTGATAGCGATACTCACTCTGAAAAGCATTCAGATACCTCGCTTTAAACTGCCCAATGGCAAAACCGCGTAAAATTCCACGAGCACCCAATGCCGCAAGTCCACCATCTGGAGCATTTTTTGTTGTATATTTTCCAAAAAACTGATTTGCCCAGACATCGTTTGGTTTAAAACCATGTTTATAGATACGAGCATTAACAACGCCAGTGTAGTAGTCCTCATCAACACCCAGAGACTTTAAAAATGCAGAAGCTATAACCTGTATCCAAATAGCATCTCTTGGGTATAGTTTTTAACTTGTGCTTCTTGTATCATAAGCAAAATCTGCCCCAAATGCTCCTCTTGACGAGTCTTCTACCCCTTTTGCTGTAAGAAAAATTGTACCTTCTGTGTTTGGATTTGAAAATTTTTGCTCAACATACGCAACATGACCACCAAGAAAAAAATCTCCATCTACGCGATAAAGTAACATTTGCCCCAGTGTAAGAACATCAACATCAAAACGAATTGAGCCATCTAAAGGAGGCAGTATATCTTGAGGAATATCCCCTATAGGCAAATCTATCCCATCTAAAAAGTATTGAAACTGTGACTTGTTTTTTATATATGCCACTCCTGTTATAGACTGTAATGAATCAGCTTGAAAATAGGCTTTATTGACACCAAAAAGAGCATAACTGTCACTTGTTGTATAGAGAGCACCTGCCATCAACTGTGAAGCAGCCGAGTTCTCATCTGCCTGATACATTACATTGGCAACCAATCCCCCGCCTGTTCCGCTCGTTGGGTTTGAATTTACAAGCGGGACGACTTTTATATCTGCTCCCATCAGAAGTGTACAAGAGAGTAGTAATATAAAGACATTAAAGATTTTTTTCATATTTTTTTAATCTATCTTTGCATCAGCCGTGAGCGCGAAATCGAGTAAAGTACCTGCATGAACTCCTGCTGCTTGACCTCGTGTCAAGACTGCTGCACCCACTCCAACTTTTTGCACCATTTTGTGTGCCACTTTTTCCATTTAAAAACTCCCTTTTTGGCTTTGGTTAAATCTTTGTGACTGCCGGTGGTTCCCAGCTACCATTCAAGACCGACTCTTTTGGCATATAAATCCGCATAATAAGGTAAAAGTTCCCTTCAGGTGCAGGCAGCCAGTTGGCTCGCTCTTTAGGGTCTTTCGGTTCATTATGTGAAATGGTAATAATCATTTTACCGTCTTTTTCTTTGGTAAGACCCTTTGTTTTATCGTTTATAAGATAACGGTTTATCGGATTTTCTACTAAAAAGCCTCCCGTTCCGTCTTTAAGGGTGTTATAGATAGTAACAGACCAAAAAGCATTGTTTGGCGGTTCAGTTGTAAAAGTGATTTTGTAGTTGTTTGCACCGTTGAGCTGTTTGCCTTCGCTGTCCACACGACACACAGGGTAACTTGCTTCTATGGGGTCATTGGCGAGGTAACCGACAGTAGCCGCGGCTGCTTTGAGGAAATAGTCCCCTTTAAAGTAAGCTCTATCACCAAAGCCTGTCAAACTTCTCCAGCCGTTTTGACTTGGAGAGAGGTTACGCGCTTTTTGTGCCATTTTCGCTTGTGCTGTTTTGATCCCTTTGATGATCGCCTCTTGTTGTGCCTTTGTAAGCTTCGCCGCATCAAAATCTGCTCCGGCAAAAATACCAAGACTTTTTAAATTAGCAAGTGCCTCGGCATCTTCCGGATTGGGTTTGCAAAACGAAAGTGAGAAGTTCAAGATAGGGATAAAACGCTCATCATCCAAAAATGCAGGGTTCCATACAGGCCAGTTGTGCTGTTTTGTTTTCGGTGCTTTTGTTCCATTAAAGGTAGAGAGTGGCTCCACTTTATATTGCGCAACCACCTTTTTGAGTGCAGGCAAATCGCTGTCTCCAAAAAGCTGGGTCCTGCCTATGCCCAACACCAAGTCTGTTTCAAAGCGAAGCACCTTTGTGATCCCTTTTGGCACTTTGCCGTGCCAGTTTGGACCTGCAAGCAGATATTTTCCGGCATCCGTACCTGTTGCACGTGTTCCGATATAGTGTGCATTGTATCCGTAAAGATCGACGAGTTGCATCACATAGTAACGGTTCTTGATTGCAGGAACACTATAGACCATCGGCTCAGTCGAGAGATCGAGATTTAGAAGTGTGTAGGGAGTATCTGCATTGGGTGAGACTACCGCTGTGTAGGAAGGGTTAAGGGTAAAAGGCTTGCTATAGACACCGTTGAGCTCCCCAAAGTATGAAGGGGACTGCTTGGCGATAGAGATACCAAAAAGCGCCTGATACCCTTGGAGTATAGGATAGGAGAAGTAGTAAGCTTTTTCTACTTTTTCAGTGATTTGTTTGGGTGAGAGTTTGTTGAGTGCCGCTTCACTCCCTCCAAAAAGTTGCAGGGAAAAGAGTGAGATGAGACTTAAAAGTGTGAGTAATTTTTTCATCTATTTTATCCTTTTTATTTTTGGAAATACTATACCATCAACCGGCTCATAGACTCTAAAAACTCCATAAAACGGTTTTGAGTTTGTCGGCAGTGCATTTTTGCCTACTCCTTTTGGATTGATATTGATAGTGATAGTACCGTCACTGTTTTTTTCAGCCGTATAGGAGCTAATAACATATTTGTTTTTCGAGTTTGGGATTAGGTAGCGATCTTGCATATTGTAAATCGTATAAGACCAATATCCCTTACTATTTCGGATAAGAGGTTTTACTGCAACGGTGAGTTGATAACTGTCTTTCCCGTTGAGCTTGTCGCCGTTTTGATCCGCTACATCCTGCGCATAGTCAACATAACGCGCCTGTGTACCAAGCTGGCCAAGAAATACTCCAGCAGCACGATCCATATCGCCGACACCCTCGTAGGGACTTCCGAAAAGTTTTCTTCCGTTTTTGACTTTGAAAGAGTATGACTTGATAGCTTCCATGCCCGCTTTTCGTTCAGCAGATGTAAAATCCGGAACAATAAAAGGGAAATCTCCCCCGCCGCCTTTGATAGTGATCTTTTTGGCAAGATCCATCACCTCTTTTTCATTATCGACAATCACCTGACGGGTAAATGCCAGTCCCCAATAGGTATGCAGTACAATCTCTATGGCATCTTTAATCGGGCTTTTTTGGTGTGGCAGTCGGATAACGACTGGTTTGTCAGGCTTGACATAAACCTCCATAAAGTGGTTCATATCAAAGACAGTTAGAGAGTAATATTTGTCATATTTTGGCATCGTCACGACGACTGGCTCATTGGAGATGTTGAACCACGAATAGCCATAGTTGACATCTGCCTGTGGGGTAATGACCGTTCGGTCTTTGGCTGTAACCATACCGGTAAACTGCCACTCTCCTTGTTTGTGTTTGCTCAGCCATTCATCACGCATCTTGACCTGTTCGATGGCAGGATACCAATGGATAAAAGAGCTCAGGCGTTGCGAGGAAACTGCATCGCTTTTTGCATATATTTGTACATTGAGTGCTACTAATGTTATGAAAAAACTTGCTAGTTTAGTGAGGTTTTTCATTTTATTCCTTTTAATGTAGTTTCGCATCAGCCGTGAGCGCGAAATCGAGTAAAGTACCTGCATTAACACCTGCTGCTTGACCTCGTGTCAAGACTGCTGCACCTACTCCAACTTTTGCACCGTTTCTTGCACCGCTTTTTCCATTTATAAGTCCACCTATTGCAGCGGCTCTCACTGTTTTTCCGACCGTATCCCGAGCTTGTCCATGCAGCGTTAAAATATTCAAACTCTGTGTTTGAATAGGGATGCGTCGTCCATTTACCTCTAGTGATTGAAGTGTTACAACCAAGCTTGATTTACCAACAAGTCTGCCAGCCTGCTGTGCACTTGTCACGACAGCATAAACAATGCTGCCTTTTCTCGCAACAACATTTCCTCCAACATACAAATCACTCTCAAGTGCCATCTTAAACTGACTGCCTTGTGTATGGGTGCGTGTTGTAATTGGCTCCGTAGTTACCAGATGAAGCACAGTTCCTGATGGAATGGTATCTACACTCTTTGTATCTGTTTTGAGTGGTGCAGGAGGCGGAGGTGGTGGTGGAGCAAACGCTTCATTCTCCACTTTTGTTATATCTTTCATACCATAAGTTGTTTTTTGTCCTTTGACAACAATCGTGACACTCTTCTCATTTTGTCCAATTATATCACCTTCTAGGACCGCTCCGTTATTGAAGTAGATAGTTCCTGAAAATAGTGAAACAGGTAGAAGTGTTACGGCAGTAAGCTTTGTAAAAAAGTTCATCTACTACTCTCCTTTTATTTTAAACGTAGTGTATCAAGTTGTCCAGTTACAACAACACAGTATTTACTATAAAGCAGATATTCTGTTACTTTCATATCCATTTTAGCGTCAATGAGCACATTACCTTCGAGTCCTTGTTTATGACCACTCTCGATGGCACGCTCAGTTGCTAACTCAACTTTATTTTGCATATCCCCCGTTGGAAAAAGAAGAAAATAATTTCTTTCACAACTCTCACCAGTGACAACTTTTTTGTGATCTTTTTTTACATCTAAATTAGAGATATGCTCAGTAGATAAAACACTCATACTCCCCATTCTCGCGCTACATCCAGAGATGAATACTGCCAACGATGCTCCTAAAAGAAGACTTACTGATTTATATATTTTCATTTTTTTCCTTTAGTTTTTGTGTTGTATCTGAGGGTAAACCTCTTTCCAATCTTTTTTCATATCTACAACTATCCACTTATGCTCTTTTGCATAATCAAGTCCTTTGTCAAGCCTGCCTACATGTGACTTTCTATCATAGGCGAACTCTCTTTTAGCATCTGTATGATGTACATAGAGTTGCAGTGTTTTGTACTTTTTATTTGCATCAGTATATTGCATCATTGCCAAGTCACCATCGGAGTTTCCAAACGCAGCGACAGGATGTTTTCCTATATGGTAGTAAATTCCCACCGGTTTAAACTCTTTGTCATCTATGAAGTTGAGACCTGTATC
>Ga0256829_1002567_pt1 | contig 13428 bp, 12 predicted proteins | sample 131447metaG_FD_185979 | JGI IMG/M metagenome (GOLD analysis project Ga0256829, IMG submission 185979) | Hydrothermal vent microbial communities from Lau Basin, Pacific Ocean - 131-447 | ecosystem: Environmental > Aquatic > Marine > Hydrothermal vents | place: Pacific Ocean: Lau Basin | collected...
TGCATTTTTGTTGAATTCCTCACCATTTAAAAAAATGAATATATTCAACAATTTATAATTAAATGTTGGTTTGTTGTCAAGGGAAATATGCGTAATTAATCCTTTCGGCTAAGGTCTAGCTATAAGGGGTACTTGATCAAAGAATATTTTGCCAATTATTATCTGCACACATCTGATGTGACTTTTGATATGCGGGATAATTCTATGAAAGTGCATCGCAATGTATCCGAGCCGTGGACGGTGACGCTTATTGATACGGGTGAGTTCACGCTGACTGGTGGGAGGCTCAAGAGAGTCGCACCTTATCTCGATCATGAGGATTTCTGTTTTACTTATGGTGATGGTGTGTCCGATGTAAATATCACTGAGTTAGTTGAATTTCATAGATTCCAAAACAAGTTGGCTACGGTTACTGCGGTGCAGCCTGCAGGGCGGTTCGGAGCGCTGGATTTGAGCGGGAATAGAATTACAGCATTTGAAGAGAAGCCACAGGGCGATGGTTCATGGGTGAGTGGCGGCTATTTTGTACTATCTCCTAAAGTATTGGATTACATTGATGGCGATGCAACGACATGGGAAGATGAACCGGCGAAAGCATTGGCAGTTGCCGGCGAACTGTCAGCCTATAAACATAACGGATTCTGGCATCCGATGGATACCTTGAGGGATAACAAACATCTGAACGAATTATGGAACAGCGGCACTGCGCCCTGGAAAGTTTGGTAATGCATCCGCAATTCTGGAAGGGCAAGCGGGTGCTTATCACCGGCCATACCGGCTTTAAAGGCGGCTGGCTCTGTCTGTGGCTGCAATCGCTTGGGGCGGATGTTGTCGGTTATGCGCTGGAGGCGGCGACGTTTCCGAGCCTGTTTGAAGTTGCGCATGTCAGTGATGGCATGACGTCTGTGATCGGGGATGTCCGTGACGGGGATCAGTTGTCTGGCGCAATGAGCGAGTCAAAGCCGGAAATAGTGATTCATCTGGCAGCTCAGGCGCTGGTGCGGTACTCCTACAGCCATCCTGTCGCAACCTATGCGACCAATGTCATGGGTACTGTCAACCTGCTGGAGGCCGTGCGCCAATGTGGTTCAGTGAAGAGTGTGCTGGTGATTACCAGCGATAAGTGTTACGAGAATCAGGAACGGGAGATCGGATACCGCGAGGATGATCCGATGGGCGGTTTCGACCCCTACTCGAACAGCAAGGGTTGTGCGGAACTGGTGGTGTCCGCTTACCGACGCAGTTTTTTTGAAAATGGCAAACGTGTTGCGATAGCGACGGCCAGAGCGGGGAATGTGATTGGCGGCGGCGATTGGTCGGCGGATCGTCTGATTCCCGATATGGTGCGTGCCTTTACCAAAGGGGATACGGTGACGATTCGTCATCCCGGTGCAGTGCGGCCCTGGCAGCATGTGTTTGAGGCGTTGCATGGTTACCTGCTGTTGCTGGAACGCATGTATGATGAGCCTGTAGCTTTTTCCCAAGCTTGGAACTTCGGGCCTGAGGATAAGGATGCAAGAGATGTTGGATGGATTGTCGAGCGCTTTGCCGCCGTTTGGGGCGATGCAAAGTGGCAGGTGGAAGCCGACAAGGAAGCCTTGCATGAAGCGCACCTGCTGAAGCTCAATTGCAGTAAAGCGAGGCGAGAGCTGAACTGGAGGCCAGTGCTGGGGTTGGATCAGACGATGCAGTGGATTGCGGAATGGTATCGTTGCCATCGTGATGGCGACGATATGGTGGCATGCTCCATGCGGCAGTTGGCGGATTATCAGGCTCGGGTGGCTGTATGAAACAGATGGCGACGTCCATCGACGGGGTAGCGCTGGTTGAAACGGCGCGTTTCAGGGATCATCGTGGTGCATTTGCCCGGCTGTTTTGTGAGAATGCGCTCGCTGGTCTGTTGGGCGAACGCCATATTGTTCAGATTAATCATTCCCAAACCCGTCAGGTCGGAGCGGTGCGCGGCATGCATTTCCAGCATGAGCCGCATGCCGAAATGAAAATGGTGCGCTGCCTGAAGGGACGCGTCTGGGATGTGGCTGTGGATTTAAGAAAGCAGTCGGCGACGTTTTTGCACTGGTATGGGGTTGAACTGTCGGCGGATAATGATCGTATGATGGTGATTCCGGAAGGCTGCGCACACGGGTTTCAGGTGCTGGAAGCGGATTCCGAACTGCTATACCTGCATACGGCTGCATATGCGCCGAATGCAGAGGGTGGTGTGCGTTATGATGATCCCCGGCTGGCTATCAACTGGCCGCTGGATATATCGGATATCTCAGAACGCGATAAAAGGCATCCATGGATTGAGTCGGGCTTCATGGGAGTAACATTATGACCGAAAATCTTTCGACAACCAGAGTGGGCATGAATTGCAGACACTGTGGTAAAGAGCTTGAACATCAGTTTCTGGATCTGGGTTTTGCGCCGCCGTCCAATGCCTATCTGAAGCCAGATGATCTGCATGCGCCGGAGCTGTATTTTCCATTGAAACTGCATGTTTGTGATCAATGCTGGCTGGTGCAGACTGAGGATTATGCGCGTTCGGATGAGCTGTTTACTGAGGACTACGCCTATTTTTCATCAACGTCTGCGGGCTGGTTAAAGCATTCGGCGGATTACTGTGCGATGATTACCAGGCGTCTGAATTTGAACCGGGGCAGCCATGTGATTGAAGTGGCTTCGAATGATGGATATTTGTTGAGGAATTTTGTCGATGCAGGCATTCCCTGTCTGGGCATTGAGCCAACGGATAGTACCGCTGATGCTGCTGAGGCGCAGGGGGTTCCTGTGTTGCGCGAATTTTTTGGTCAGTCGCTGGCTGAGCAACTGCTTGCCAAAGGCAAGCAGGCCGATCTGATTCTGGGTAATAATGTCTATGCTCATGTACCGGATATTAATGATTTTACCCTGGGGCTAAAAACGGCATTAAAGCCGAATGGTACGATCACCCTCGAATTTCCGCATCTGCTCAACCTGATTCAACTCAACCAGTTTGATACGGTTTATCATGAGCATTACTCCTATCTGTCGCTGTTTACCGTTCAACAGATTTTTGAGCAGGCAGGATTGTGTGTTTATGATGTGGAGCAGTTGCCCACGCACGGAGGCAGCTTGCGCATTTATGGCTGCCATGCTGAGGGTAAAAGATTGCCTGCTGCGAATGTGACGCGAGTGCTGGAGGCGGAAGCAGCAGCGGGTCTGCGTGATCTGGCTGTTTATCAGGCATTTCAGAACTCTGCTGACAAGGTGAAAAATGATCTGCTGGCTTTTTTACTGGAGCAGAAGATGTCGGGTAAACGAGTCGGGGCCTATGGCGCGGCAGCCAAAGGAAATACGCTGCTCAATTATGCCGGTGTAAAACCGGACTTGCTTGCGTTTGTCTGTGATGCGGCTCCAGCCAAGCAGGGTAAGTTTATGCCGGGCAGTCATATTCCGATTTTAACACCCGATGCTATTGCAGAGAAACAGCCCGATTTTGTTGTGATTCTGCCATGGAATATTGCCGATGAAGTGATGGAGAAAAATGCAAATATTCGTGATTGGGGTGGGCAATTTGTAAGGGCTGTGCCATATTTTGAGATTATTCATGACAATCGTGTAAGAATGGCATTTAGCAATGGTTGCTAAAGAAGTATTGGTTTTAGCGGAGGAGTTGTTTGTTTTTGTTTTGGAGAAAATCCCCAAGAACATCCAATGCAAGCGATGAAATATCCACATGTTTGAATGCGAAAATAAGGGCTCTTCAACGCTCATGTACGGTAATTAATGAATCGGATATACACAACCCGATAAGCATAGCTGATCCATATCGCTACTAACGCAACCGCCCATCTCCCATTCTCAATTCTAAATTCCCCATTCTCAATTCTCCCCTCCTCCTCCTTGCACTTCTATGATTTTCGTCTATAACTCCCCTCGGCTGCGTATTTTTGTAGTCAAACAAAGTTCAGGATGAACTGAATGCATGGCATTCCTGATTCAGACCTGTTTGGAGATGGTTACATAAACACCAGTTCGCTAAGTTGCAGGCCCCTTTTTTGATGGGGCGCTACGTTGATTTTTGGCCATTGGATACAGGCGAAAGGTGTAATTTCTTACTTGCGCAATAGATGCTTATTTATGTGCCTGTTGTGCGGGAGCGTGCTTTTGTGCAAGACTTGATTATGAATGGGATTACTCCAATAGGATGGATGAATAAATGAATTTTCTTGTGTGTGGCGGAGCAGGATATATTGGTTCCCATATGGTGAAGACATTAGCAAACTTAGGTCATCATGTGGTGACGTTTGATAATCTTTCCACAGGCTATCGCAATAGTGTGAAATGGGGCGAATTTATTGAAGGTGATTTGTTGAGCCAGACTGATCTCGACAGCCTTTTTTCTGCGCGACGATTTGATACGGTTATTCACTTTGCTGCTCGTTCGCAGGTTGGGGAGTCACAACAGAACCCAGGGCTTTATTATCGCAACAATGTGGTTGGAACAATGAATTTGCTTGATGCTATGCGTGAACATAATGTGCGGAACATTATATTTTCATCAACTGCGGCAACGTATGGGGACCCTGTTACTGAAACGATCTCGGAGGATCACCCAAAAAAACCTGTGAATGTGTATGGCAGGAGTAAATTGATGGTGGAACGGCTGTTGCAGGATTATTCAAACGCTTATGGTATCAGTTCGGTCTGTTTGCGCTATTTTAATGCAGCTGGAGCTGATCCTGATGCCGAGACCGGTGAAAAACATGAACCCGAAACACATCTTATCCCAAATATTATCCGTTCGCTGCTGGATGGTGGTGATGCGGGGCTAAAAGTCTTTGGAAACGATTATGACACACCGGATGGCACCTGTGTGCGTGATTATATTCATGTGAATGATCTGTGCAGTGCACATCTGCTGGCCGCTGATTATTTGATCAGTCATGAAGGCGCTTTTGCCTTCAATCTTGGTAATGGTACCGGTTTTTCGGTCATGCAGGTTATCAGGGCTGTAGAGGAAGTGACGGACCAAACAGTGGAGTTTGAATTGCAGGGTCGCAGAGCAGGTGATCCGGCCATGCTGGTGGCGGATGCCGGACTTGCGCAGTCTGAATTAGGATGGTCGCCGCAATATGATGATATTTCAGATATCATCCAGACCGCATGGGGTTGGCACAACAAGGAAGTGAAGAATTCATGAGTAAGCCTTTAGTTCTGATGTTTGGACTTCCCTTCACATGTTGCACAACTCAGGAAGCAGGGACACTGATTATTAAAGCGGCTAAGGAAAAGCAGAAATGCCTGGTGGTTACCCCCAATGTGGATCACTTGGTGCAAATGGCAGATGATTTAGAGATGCGAAAAGTATTTCAACAAGCGCGTTTCTGCTTTGCTGATGGCATGCCTCTGGTCTGGTTTAGCCGATTAATTCGAGCTCCTCTTCCTGGTAGGGTGACAGGGGCTGATTTATTACCTGAAATCGCAGAGCAGGCGTCCACATGTGGAATTTCTGTTTACTTTTTGGGAGGACTTCCCGGAGTTGCAGAGGCAGCAAGTATTAAACTTCAAGAAAGGTTTCCCGGACTCAAAGTTGCGGGTGTATACTGCCCACCATTTGGATTTGAACATGATCAGGCTGAATGTGCAAAGATTGTAGCTAAAGTTAATCAGTCTGGGGCTGATATCTTATTTGTGGGCGTTGGCGCCCCCAAACAGGAAAAGTGGAGCGTGGCCCATATGGATCAATTGGAAGTTGGCCCGATTTTAGGTGTGGGGGCATCATTTGATTTTGCATCAGGTATGATAAAAAGAGCACCAGTTGTGTTTCAAAAGCTTGGAGCGGAGTGGTTCTGGCGTATGATGAAAGAACCCGGAAGATTGTGGAAAAGATATCTGCTTCGGGACAGCCGGTTTGTTCTTATAGCTTTTCAAGAATGGATGCGGATCAGGTCAGAATGATTCTTCCTACCGCGCATGCATGATGCGTTTCATGTCAATGAATATTTGTGGTAAATGTCATTTGATATGAGAATTATTATTGTAGCAGAGAATGTTTCCGCCTATTGGGGAGGAGAAGCTATATTGCCACTGCATTATTTCAGGTTCTTGAACCGACGGGGACATGATGTGTGGTTGGTGACGCATGAAAGGGTAAAAAAAGAACTTCAGAATACGCTATCTGCGGATTTGTTGGCTCGAGTTCACTTTATGGCAGATACTTGGATTCATAAATTATTGTTTCAGCTGGGAAAATGCATTCCACACCGCCTCAATGTCATGACTTTAGAAACTCTAATGTATCTTATCTCCGAGCGTATGATCCGGTCTTATGTTCGAGATAAAGTGTCAGCAGAAAGAATTGATGTTGTGCATCAACCGTATCCAGTTTCGCCCAAGCGTCCTTCAATGATTTATGATGTTGGCGCCCCTGTTGTGATTGGCCCGATGAATGGAGGTATGACGTTTCCGGCAGGGTTTAGCTATCTTGAATCAGGTTTTGAAAAATATTTTGTTCGTTGGGCGCGGCTATGTTCCGAATGGGCAAACAGACTTATTCCAGGTAAAAGAAAGGCAGCTGGATTGGTTGTGGCAAATCAGCGAACGAAAGAAGCCTTACCAGCTTGTTGTTCTCCTAATATCTTTTGTATATCTGAAAACGGTGTTGATTTTTCAGCATGGGAACATGAGGGAAATTATAGAGGAAATAAAGAGTGGAGCCCTCTTTTTGTCTTTATGGGGCGGCTGGTGGACTGGAAAAATATTGATGTGCTGATTGAGGCTCTGGTGGTTGTTATGGGCAAAGCAGATGTTCATTTGGCTATTTTGGGTGATGGAAAAGAGAGGGGCAGGCTGGAGTCTTTAGTGGTTCATTTGGGGATTGAAAAGCATGTTCAGTTTATGGGTTTTTTGGCGCAAACTGAATGTTCAGAATGGTTGCAAAAATCAACAGCCCTACTCTTGCCTAGCTTATACGAATGCGGTGGTGCGGTAGTGCTGGAGGCTATGGCAATGCGCAAACCGGTGATTGCTACGAATTGGGGTGGTCCGGCAGATTATATTACTGAGCAGACGGGGATTTTAATTGAGCCAAAATCAAGAGATCAAATGATTAAAGACTTCGCCATTGCCATGCTTCGTTTGATAGATAAACCGGAACTGTGTGAACGTATGGGGAGGGAAGGGCGGAAACGAGTCGAAAAGGAATTTGACTGGGAGAAGAAGATTGATGTTATGGAAGAAGTTTATCAGAAGGCAATAGATAAGTATAATGATTAAACTTTATTGCAAACGGATTATTGTCATTGCAGCGGCGCTGTTGTTGACTTTTCATATTCTGTTGTTGTATGCACTGCCGGATATGATGGTGCTTATTTCGATGGTGTTGTTCACCATTCTTTATAGCAAGATGGATTGGCGTAATGCTATGATGCTAGTGGTATCTATTTCGATTGTCACCCTGATAGCGGTTGGCATCTTGAAGGTAACAGGGCTAAATCATTCAATTTACTATCGTCCCCAGGAAATTTTCAGTGTTTATGATGCTGCACGCATACACTATCGTTATGAAAAAAATATTAATTTCGAGATGGCCATTCCACATGGTGATTTAAAAGCCTTTGATAAGCGTGTTGTATCTGAACCCAGACATGTACTTTTCCAAACCGATAGTTTTGGATTCAGAAACGCCAAAGATTTTCATGGGCAGAAATATATTATGGTTGGCGATTCATTTGTGGTAGGTGACGGGATAAGCCAACATAATATAATTACGGAACAGCTACTGCATTACGGCATTGGCAGCTATAATCTGGCCGCTCCCGGTCGGTTGTATGATTATATAAGTTATATCAATGATTTCGAGAAAACATATGGCAAAGAACATAAATTTGTTTTATTCTTGTACGAAGGGAATGATTTTGGACATGCGCGTTCCGCGCCAGTTCCACAACTCACCAGTTTTGAGAGAATAGAACGCTATATAAAAATAAAACTGGACTGGTATAAAAAACTAAGCGGTATCGTCAATACAGATATCTATCGATTTATGGATACGTATATCCAGAGGGTTGCATACCATGCGAAAGAGAAAGATGAAAAAGTAGATATTCAGGAGATTGGAGGGATGACTGTGGCATTTTACAGGCAGTATGTCCTAGTGACCAAGCGTATGGCCTTACCGAAAAATCTGAACTTTGAGAAACTCCTTTATCCGGTTCGAAGTAGAATAGCGCACATCTTTTTTATTCCAACTAAATATCGTGTCTATTACAAGCACCTAAATCGAATGAACCCGAGTGATCCGGAGATATTACCTGATCGGCAATGGGAATATGTTCAAAGCGTAGGGCTTAAACTTGGAATCAAGACTACAAATTTGACCCCTGCCTTGATTAAAGCCTCCGATGCCTTATTATCAAACAACAGGCTGACGTACTGGAAAGACGATACGCATTGGAATAAATATGGCATTGCGACAGCAGCAAAGGTAGTTGCCGAGCAGTTGTCAGGGGATCTTTGAAGACTGACCTTGTCAGCGATTAGATCCATATCCACGGGCATAGTTTATTCATTACTGCTCTGAATGCGTTTTTCAAGTGTTCCTGCTCGTAAGTCCGGTTGTCATACCCCCGGATTCCGATCAACTGCGGGATATGGGTGAATCTTCTTTGTATTTCATAACTGTCCAGGTTATCAATATGTTCTCTGAAATATGACTCAGCTGACGTTTGGCCAGCTGATTCATCCAAATGATGGTAAATTCCAGCAAGATGTTTTCGATAAAAATCCAGCTTCCATGCCAGCACATAGGTGTCGCACCAACGCAAGGGATAGTTTCTGCAATGGCAAAAAAATTGTTTATCGGTTGGGTAAGATAGGACTAATTTATCTATATTCATGAGCTGGTATCTACCTGTTATTTTCCAGATGGTGCTTTGGCCACCGTACTGTTGAATAATGTGTGAATGATCCATGGTGTAATCCAGCAGTTTGAATTCGCCAAAGCCTCTGCCTTTATCGGGCGCATAATCCAGTCCGTTAAATGAAATCAATTCAGTATGTTGGCGTTCATTGGCATCAATAGTGTCTTCCAGAAAACTCAAATCATGGCCGGAGTTGTCTGTAAATATAATAAAATCGACAATATGATTTTGCAGGGCTTTAAGATAAAAGCTGAATGCCTTCAGATAATCTTGTTTTCTTTCATTTACGTCAATACGTTTTAAATTTCTGGCATTGGCAGGAGGATGAATGGTGGCAGATAAGATGAGTATGTTCATTGCCCTGTTTATAGCACAGTTGTTTAAAGATAGATAGGATTTGTTCGTTATATAGGAGTGGTAGTGGCAGAACTGGAAGATGAACTGGTTAGTGTTGTGATGGCAACATTCAACGGAGAGAAATACATCCGGGAACAATTGGACTCTATTTTGAATCAGGATTACCGACATCTGGAGGTGATTGTTGTCGATGATGCCTCAAAGGATTCCACGGTGTCTATTTTAGAAGAGTATAGTCAGCGTGATAAACGGGTCAGTTATACTTGTGCTGAAAAAAATTCAGGAGCATCAGCTTCGTTTGAGTTGGCACTTGGATTGGCTAAAGGGAACTTCATCGCTTTTTCAGATCAGGATGATATTTTTGGTATGCGAAAAATTTCAGCGATGGTGGCTGCATTAAAAGCCAACCCGAACCGGGATATGGTTGCTACAGACCTTTCCCTTATTGATGTAGAAGGAAAAACCATTGCCGATTCCATGTGGCGACATCAACGATTAAGGGTGAGAGAGGGGAAGCCATTTAAACAACTGCTTTATATGAATTTTGTAACAGGTTGCGCTATGATGATCAGACGTCGATTATTGAGAATTGCCTTGCCGTTTCCGGCTGACTGCATGGTTCACGACTGGTGGCTTGCTGTTCTTAGCTGCTCAGAAAGGGGCGGTGGTTTGGCGTTGGTTAAAGAGCCGCTGACTTTGTATCGGCAGCATGGTGCTAACAGCATCGGAAGCCATCAGGTTTCTTTACAGAGTAGTGTCAAGCGCGTAACGAATCTGGAGTCGCGCAATCAATGGTATCAGCTGAATCGAAAGCGGCTGGATGGTTATTTGTGCAAAGAAGGTTGGAGGAAAGATGATCTATCTGACCTCGAACATGTACGGGATGCTTTTGAAAGCTTGTGCCTGGCATCAGAGTGCTCTTTTTATGCTCGTATAAAAATGCTGGGGCCGATATTAAAAATGGCTGCCGGTGAAAGTTTGAAACACCGTTTTGGGCTCAGCTTGTTTACATTATCCCCCATGTTTGTTGATCACTTGAAGGAGAGATGATTGTTCAATTGGCAGGAAGCGTATTTGAAAATGGATTAACTTTCAGCCCCAGTGATTTGGCGATTTGCTGTACAATGAGTTTTGATCCAAGCGGGGACACGTGACTATCTGCGCCAAAATATATTTTGTCCCCATGTGAGACTATGCATCTGCCTGATTCTTTATGACAAAATATTTTTTCAGGATAAATTCTGTAAATATTGTTACCGGTAACACTGTCCAATATTTGATAAGAACGGCGTGTTCTGGCTTTATATCTATCATAGCTAGTGGTTATTGTTGGCAGAGCCCCCTTGTCTTTATAGTGCCTGAAATAAGGAAATAATTTATCCTTGATGTGAAAACCCTGCTCGGGAACCGGATATACAATTACTAGTTTCTTACTTATTTGTTTTAGTTCATTCAATGTGCCAACAAGAGCCTTGGCGCGGATAGGGAATTGTTGGTTTACATATTTTATTGGCACATGCTTATAGTTATCTTCCATTTCACCTTCAGCGTTGACGAATTCTTCTACTTCAAGAAAGAGCGGCACCCTTGCACTATATACAATGATTGAGTCAGGGAATTTTCTCAGATAGCTTATGAGCTGATTGGATCTTTGAGCGCAGATGCCACGTCCAAAACCTTTAATATGAGGGCACCCAGCAGAGGTTAATTGAATAAAGTCATAAGAGTTTTCTTTTGACAATATTCGCAAACTCTCAGCAAGAGACCCTGCGTGGCTATCACCAACTACTATAATATGTTTCTTGCCGGAACCATATTTAAAAATACAACTTTCACTCAGTGGAAAAGCTGGTCTTCTTCCAAATCCCCCTGAATGACACTTTTGATGATCTTTAGTCACCCAGATTCGCGATGCTGCTGTCAATATGGGCTTAAGATCATCTAATCTGGATTCAAAACCATGGTTTATTAACCAGTATGCATTTATTGATGAAATCATTGTGAATGTTATTGCCAGTGAAATAAATAACTTTTTTCGCGATACCTTTTTTTTATTCCTGAATGGTTTTTCAATAAGATAATACGAGATCAATGAAAGTATCAATGTCAGAAGAATCCACAGTGCCTTATCCTCCAAGCCTGGTTGAGAATCCAGGTATCTTCCAAAAGCGAATATTGGATAGTGCCACAGGTATAGTGAATAAGAAATAAGCCCGATACCAACGAGCGGTCTTGCGGATAATAGTTTTGTTACAATGTCATTTTCATTTGCAAACAAAATAATAAGAGATGTGCCAATCACTGGTACTAGTGTGATAAAACCAGGGTGAGAGTTAAGATCCATGAATATCATTGACCAGGCAATGAGAGACAACCCTGCTATCGGCATTGTCCGGTTCATAATCGTACTCGTGGTTATGAGTGGATAAAAATATAACATATTAGTTATTAAGCCACCGCAAAGCAATTCCCAAAAACGGCTTGGAAGCATATAAAAAGAAAACGATGGGTTATGAGGTGTCATGGTTTCTGCAAATTGTAGGCTAAGCAACAAGATGGCTGTTAAAATCATGAAAGTGTAAGCCTTAAACCAACGATACAGTGCAAGTAAAAGAACAGGATAAACAATGTAATATTGTTCCTCTACCGCTAATGACCATGTATGTAAAAATGGTTTAAGAAGCGCTGATTCTGCGCCATACTCTTGTAATGTGTGATTCCAATAAAAATTTGATGCAAAGGCAAGTGAGCTGATAATGGATTTGGAAAAATCCATTAGTTGTGACGGTAGCAATAAATTCCATGCAAAAGGCATTGATGTGAGGATAACTACAAATAAAACAGGAATAAGTCGGCGGAAACGCCGTTCATAAAAGCTTGCAATCGAAAAGCTTCCGGTTTTTAGATGTTCTTGCATGATGATGGAAGTAATCAGGAAACCAGAAATCACAAAAAATATATCAACGCCTACAAATCCCCCGCCTAACAACTTACTGTTTCCGATAAATGTTTCGGTATGGTAAACAACAATAGAGAGTACAGCGATTGCTCTTAGCCCATCAATTTCTGGTCTATATTTAATTATTGTCTTCTCCTGTTTCTAACCCGGATTATTCATGAATGCTGCCACGCCCTCGCTTGTTCATTTGCCCGCAACAAATCCCTCGTCGGTCGGCCGTATGAACAGCTACGCACTTCCTTCTCGGAATCCGTTGCAACCAAATGTCCGGCGAATCATCACGGAGATACATGAATGTTCCGGGTTAATTGGTTACATTTCCAATAGCTGTTTCTCAGTTTATTGGCTACCAGTATCCTACAAGCGATTTTGAGTATTCTAGATAGGCGGGTCAACCGCTGGCTAGATATTTTAAGAAAAAGGTAACTACTCAGGCGTAGCTTCGATAAGGTTACGTCTGTGACATGTAAAAAATTATCGCAAAAGTAAGGACATATGAAGATAATTTTTGGATAGAAGATGGACAGGTTGATCTATATAGCACCTCACTAGTGTCCGGTATAACTCTTGCTAGGCATCGCCTAATCCCTTGCAGCGTAAGGGAAAAACGCTCATTTTTTCTGTTACCGACTTGAACTCACCTCAGTTTTACCCCCATGCTCTCGCCACAAATTGGCGGGAGGACTCACATGTACGCAGGCCGGATTATTTTTTCTCAGATTATGGATCACCTTCCCATGCACGAGTTTCGGCAGTGTGTTGAACGCTATCAAGGCAACCACCGGGTTAAGAAATTCACTTGCTACGACCAATATTTATCCATGGCCTTTGCTCAACTCACATTTCGAGAAAGTCTTCGGAGCATGGAATCCTGTCTCCTTGCTCAGCATTCCAAGCTATACCATATGGGTATCCGCGGCGGCATAGCGCGATCTACGCTGGCCGATGCCAATCAACAGCGGGATTGGCGTATTTATGCCGATTTTGCACAGGTCCTGATTCAGTCTGCACGCCCACTCTATGCCAACGATGACCTGGGCCTCGATCTCGATAATACTGTCTATGCTCTGGATGCCACGACTATACTAAAATAGGAGAACCCCCAGCTCTGCTGGGGAGGCATTCTCAGTTTGACAATTCCGGGATTCTGATTGTAACTCCAAAGTGTGAGCCGCCAAGCACCACACTAAGGAGAAACAATGAGCG
>Ga0256829_1002569_pt1 | contig 13425 bp, 16 predicted proteins | sample 131447metaG_FD_185979 | JGI IMG/M metagenome (GOLD analysis project Ga0256829, IMG submission 185979) | Hydrothermal vent microbial communities from Lau Basin, Pacific Ocean - 131-447 | ecosystem: Environmental > Aquatic > Marine > Hydrothermal vents | place: Pacific Ocean: Lau Basin | collected...
CAAGAAGTGAAGCAGATATCCCTGCATCTTGGGAAGAAGCAAAAGAAGCAAGAGGGGATGCAAGTGAGCTTATCGTAGAAGCTTTTGTAGATTTTGATTATGAAATCACTATGCTTACAGCTAGAAATGGCAAAGAAACAGTGTATTGTGAGCCGATAGGGCATGAACAGCGTGATGGGGACTATGTGTTTTCATGGCAACCAGCTCAGATGAGTGAGCTAGCAAAACAGCGAGCCAAGGAGATGGCAAAAACCATTACTGATGGTCTTGGTGGGCAGGGTCTTTTTGGTGTGGAGCTTTTTATCAAAGGTGATGAAGTTTATTTTTCTGAGGTTTCTCCTCGCCCACACGATACAGGTATGGTAACACTCATTACCCAAAGTCAAAGTGAGTTTGCACTCCATCTAAGAGCAGTTCTTGGTCTCCCGCTTGGATTTACTTTTTATGGTGATGGTGCATCCGCAGCATTCAAATCAGATGCCCAGAGCTTTACACCTGTGGTAGATGTTGATGATGCACTCTTCTCAGAGAACTCTTTTGTCAGAGTGTTTTCAAAACCAGAATCCCACAAAGGTCGCCGTTTAGCAGTAGCTCTTGTGTTTGACGAGGTGGAAAAAGCACTTCAAAAAGCACGCAATTTGATCGTAAAGATAAAAGATGCGTAGATAAGATGAAAATAGTCCTTTTAGATACACTTACCTTTGGCACAACAGATTTAAGTGCTTTTGATAAACTGGGTGAAGTTGTTGTGCATCAAACAACAACAAAAGAGGAGACTTTAGACCGCATAATCGATGCTGATGTGATAGTAACAAACAAAGTTGTTATCGATGCAAAGAGTATGCAACAGTGCAAAAATCTCAAGCTTATTTGTGTAGCTGCTACGGGGATGAATAATGTTGATCTTGTAAGTGCTCAAAAGCAAAATATCAAAGTGAAAAATGTTATCGCCTACTCCACTGAGTCTGTCATTCAACATACATTTTCAATGCTTTTTTACCTTATGGGGCATTCTCGCTACTATGATGATGTGGTTAAAAGTGGTACTTACTCAAAAAGTGCTATTTTTACAGATGTGAGCCAACCTTTTCATGAAGTTTTTGCTAAGAGATGGGGTATCATCGGGCTTGGGTCTATTGGACAAGGGGTCGCAAAGGTTGCAGATACTTTTGGTGCGGAAGTTACCTACTACTCTACAAGTGGAAAAAACACAAACCAACCCTACCATAGGTCAAAGTTAGATACGCTTCTCAAAGAGTGTGACATCATCACTATCCATGCCCCTTTAAATGAGGAGACAAAAAATCTTCTCGATTATAACGAGTTGAGTAAACTCAAAGATGGTGCGATAGTGCTTAATCTTGGTAGAGGTGGCATCATCAACGAAGATGCAGTAGCAAAAATCATAGATGAAAAAAATATCTATTTTGGACTTGATGTCCTCTCGCAAGAACCTATGAAAGAAAATCATCCTCTTTTAAGTATACAAAACAAAGACAATCTTTATATCACGCCACACATCGCTTGGACCTCTGTTGAGGCGAGAGATAAACTTATAGCAAGTGTGATTAAGAATATAAAATCGCTGAAATAGCACTCTTTTTTTCTGCTTTTTTAGCAGCAACTATCTTCCCTTTTTCTTCAGAAGTTGTTTTTGTAGCAGCTTTACAAAACAATATGCCTCTTATGGATGCACTACTAAGTGCATCAACTGGCAATGTTTTAGCCATCATAGTGAACTATTGGCTTGGATATTTTCTTTATGAAAAGATGCATACAAGTTTAGAAAAAACGAAAGTGGGTGCGAAGTCTTTATATTATGGACATAAATATGGCTACGGAGCATTAATTTTTTCTTTTTTACCCATCATTGGTGACCCTTTGACCATAGTTGCTGGGCTTGTGAGGCTAAAATTTGTATATTTTTTAATAATTGCAGGATCATTAAGGGTTTTTCGATATATAGTTATGGCATACTTATTGTAGTGATACTTATAATTTAAGAGGAGAGTATAATGAGATTTATATTTTTAGTAACTATCTTTGCTTCGATGCTATTTTCAGCACAGCAAAGACAGATAATAATTGGGAGTTTTTCTATCCAAAGCAATGCTAAGAGCTATGCTAAGCTTGCCAGAGAAGAACTCAATCGTGATGTGAAGTTAAAGCAACTTATGGATAAATATGGACTTAAGGTTGAGTTAAAAAAGATAGCTTCATACAATGTGGTAAGCATTTGCCCTTTTGATAGCTATCCAACTCTTTTTCAAACTATAGCAGTTGTGAAAAAGCACTATCCCCAAGCGTACTCGATTAAGCTTCCAACATCTACCCCTATGGTACACACAAAACCTAAAGTTATAGAGGAAGAGCCTCTCGCCATCAAAGAAGAGGCAGTTGCACTTGATGAAGAGGCGGTGGCACTTGATGAAGAGACTCTCAAAGAGGAACAGTTAGTAGCTGAGGTTGATGCTGTACAAGAGGCAGCCGATGAACCAATCATTGTTCCAGAGATAGAACCTATGGCGGACATCTCAACACCAGAACCGATCCCAACACCAATCCCACAAGTTCAAGAAGCAGACAATACACAAGAGCTTTTGTTGTTACTTTTGTTACTTCTTGTAGTGATAGCCTATGTTGTATACAAGGTAAAAACAAAGAAAAAAGTAATACCAGAAGATTAAATCTTATGTAAACCGATAAAACGATAAAATCCTAAAAAAAGTATTCTCTTTTAGGAGCTTATCGTATGCAAAGTGATGTTTTAGTCGTAGGTGCAGGTGGAGCTGGTTTGGTAGCCGCTCTCTTTGCACATAAAAATGGTGCAAAAGTTACCATACTTACAAAAGATTACCCCACAAGAAGTCAAACTTGTATGGCACAAGGTGGCATCAATGCAGTTCTTGCTCATGCTAAAGATGATAGCGTAGAATCCCATATACAAGATACTTTAAAATCAGCCCATGGTCTTTCTAGTGAAGATGCAGTAGAAAAATTGTGCAAAGATGCACCAGAAGCTATAGAATTTTTAGATAGCATAGGTGTGCAGTTCTCTCGCACAAAAGATGATGAGATAGCTCAAAGAAGACTAGGTGGAGCCAGTGGAGATAGAGCTTGTTATGCACAGGATTATACAGGTTTGAAAATTCTCCATACCCTTTACGATAGAGTGTTAAAACAAGGCATCCAAATCTTAAGCGATAGATACCTACTTGAGATTCTTCGCGATGAAAGCGGTGAAGTTGTTGGCGGAGTAAGTGTTCTTAACAAACGAAATGGAGAGCTAGAAGAGTATAGTGCATCAAGTGTCATCTTGGCAACAGGGGGTTACGCAAAGATCTATGATGCTCACTCAACAAACGCAACAAGTTCAACAGGAGACGGCATTGCTGTAGCATTTCGTGCAGGGGTACGCTTGAGTGATATGGAGTTTGTGCAGTTCCATCCAACAGCACTTAAAAGCTCCTCTATCCTCATAAGTGAGAGTGCTAGAGGTGCTGGAGGGCATCTTCTCAACTCCAAAGGGGAGCGATTTGTCAATGAGCTTTTGCCTAGAGATGAGGTGGCTCGAGCTATGGATGATGAGATGAAAAAGGGTGAAGAGATCTTTTTAGACATAAGGCATCTTGGGGAGAAGTTTATCGATGAGGAATTACCTCAAGAGAGAAAATTAGCAAAACTTTATGAGGGTATCGATCCAGTCAAAGATCTCCTCCCCATCAAACCAGTTGCACACTACACCATGGGTGGAATAGAGGTAGATGCACACTCCAGTACAAACCTTAAAGGTTTATATGCTGTTGGAGAGTGTGCCAACCATAAAGTCCATGGGGCAAATAGACTAGGAGGGAACTCCTTGTTGGAACTTATAGTATTTGGTCGCCAAGCAGGAGAATATGCCACACAGTATGCAAGTGCATCAGAGAAACGAGTATGCAAACGAACAACAAATATTTTAGAGTCTATCCAAGAGTTTACAAGTGAGAAAAATTTTTATGAAAAAAGAGCATTTTTAGGGGATCTCTTTTATGAAAATGTGGGAATAAAAAAAGATAAAAAAAGACTTCTCTCAACACTAGAGAGCATCTATGAGATACACAAAGACTTACCAAAAATGGCTCCCAAAGATAGGTCTAAAATCTACAATACAAACCTCATAGAGTTCTTAGAATTTACCAATATGCTTGAACTCTCTAAGATAATTCTACTGAGTGCTTTAGAGCGAGAAGAGAGTCGGGGTGCGCACTTTAGGGAAGATTTTTCAGAGCAAAATGATGCACTCTACAAACTTCATACCCTTATATATAAAGTTGAAAATGGGCATAACCTAGAGTTTGGGAGTTAAGTAACTATGAAGATAAATGTAAAAAGATATAGTAATGAAACTAGCCCAAAGGAAGACTTCATCGACTACGAGGTCAATTTAGAGAGTCCAACCTTACTTGAGGCACTTCATGAGATAAAAACAACCCAAGATGCTACGCTTACTTACTCTAGTGGTTGTCGAAGTAGTGTGTGTGGGAGTTGTGCTGTGCGTGTCAATGGTAGAGAGGTTTTAGCCTGTGCTTACAAGGTGAAAGATGGAGATCGAGTAGAACACCTTGGAAATGTTGAGGTGATTCGTGACTTAGTTGTGAACATGGATAAGGCTTTGGAGTGCAATGCCACATCAAAAGCATGGCTCTCACAAAAAAATCCAAATGCAAAACTCTCCATAGCAGATGAAAAAATAAATGAGATTCAAAGTGACTGCATCTTGTGTGGAAGTTGTTATAGTGTTTGCCCTGTGTATGCTGTTAATGATGCGTTTAAAGGTCCTTTTGCACTCACAAGAGTCTGGAAATATGTAAGCGATAAAAGAGAGTTAGATGCACAAGAGAAGATAGATACTATCCAGTCAAATGGGATTTGGGATTGTACCCTTTGCAATGAGTGTACAGTAGTATGTCCACAAGGCATCTCCTCTAAAGCAGACATAGAAAAATTGCGAATGAAATCGGCAAGTTTTGGCTATGGTGATCCTAACTTCGCTAACATGGACTTTGGTGGTGGACTTAGTTTTTAAAACCACTTATGTTATAATCACTTATAAAATATAAAAGGCTTACGCTATGGCTTCAGAACACTCCTTTGACATAAGTGCAAAGATAGATATGCAAAACTTTAAAAATGCGATAAACCTCGTGGATCGTGAGGTCGCTAACCGTTATGACTTTAAAGGAACTTCTTACGAAATCAACTTCAAAGAGAAGGAAAAGGTGTTGGTACTCATCGCTTCAAGCGATAACAAACTTGATGCTCTTAAAGATATAGTTGTGAGTAAGTTTCTAAAACAAGGACTTAACTCTAAAGTTCTTGATGAATTACGAGTTGAAGATAGTTCTGGTGGAAACCGTAAAGCAACTTTTAAAGTTGTTGACTACATAGAGTCCAAAGAAGCCAAAAAAATCACAGCAGACATCAAAAAGATGAAGTTAAAAGTGACTGCTCTCATAGAGGGTGATAGTATTCGAGTTAAGGGGAAAAAACTCGATGACTTACAAAAAGTGATGGCTGAGATAAAGCAGGGTGAGTGGGATGCACCCCTTGTTTTTGACAATATGCGTTGAAAAAAACTTAAAAAGGGATGTCAGATGCAAAAAATGACTATAGCAGAAGCTGCAGAGCTTTTTGGAGTCTCAAAAGAGGCTATTCACAACAGAGTAAGAAGGGGTTCTTTACTTGTTGAGATGATAGATGGAGAGAAGTATGTTTTTGTAGATGAAAATGCAAGTGTGAAAACAGAATCCTCTCCAAAAAAACCTCGTGCCAAATCAATGACTCAAAGAGCATCAAAAACAACCCAAAAATATGATGACAGATACTATGACCTACTCAAAGAACAAAATACTAAACTCCAAGAAAAAGTAGAAAAGCTCGAAGTCGAAACACGCTCACTTAGAGATCAAAAAGAGCAGATGCTCATAGAAGAACGCATCAAGATAGAGCAAATTTATAAAGATAAAGATGAACAACTCAAGAGCATTATTGGTGCAATATCTTCTAAGTTTATGCTTGGCACTCCAACACAAGCAAATGAAATTGATGCTGACATAATCGAACATAGTTCTAAGGAAAATGGACTCGAAGAGTCCAACCTATCGAAAGTTTCAAGTAAAGAAAAGCTAAGTTCAAGCAAACAAGAACTAAGTTCAAGCAAACAAACAAGAACTAAGTTCAAACAAACAAAAAAACAAAAAAATCCTAAAGTAAAACTCCCAACTTTCAAAAAAGCCAAATCTTTCACAACAAGTGAGCAAAGCATACTCACCTCTTTAAACAAATACTTAAAAACAAGAGATTTTTCAAAAAACAAACGCAAAAAAATAAAAGTAAGATTTAAAGAAAATGCAAAAAAGGATGCAAGGGTTATTGTCTTAAACAATAAATTTTATATAGATTTAGGGAAGTACAGCTATAAGGACTATTTACTATAAGAGTTTTGTTAAGTTAAATTAGATAGAATTTCATTTGCAATATGGTTTCGTGTCCGAGTGGCCGATGGTGCATCCTTGGAAAGGATGTGTAGAGCAATCTACCGAGAGTTCGAATCTCTCCGAAACCACCACTTTCCCCTTCTTATACAGTATTTAGTTATTAAAATAATTCTCCTTCAAAAAATAAAGTGTATAATTACAAATAAAATTACAATGGTTGTAAAAATGGACATTACCTTACTTATACAAACAATTATAGGCCTAGTGGTTATCTTAGGGATATTGGTGTTGATTTTAGTCATGCCAGCAAAAAAGAAAAAGCAGAAAAAGAAAATATATACAACAAAATCTAAACCTGTGAAGAAAACGGATTTAGAATCATTGAGATATATTATCAGAAATAGGGTCTCCACAAAAGAACAACTCAAACAAGCTCTTGATGATGTCATCAAATATCATGGGAGTATTCCAAAGAAGTTAGGTTCAAGAATGAATCCTCTTTTTGATGACTATATGGAGATACTCATTATGATATGTCGCCACCCAAATACAGACAAAGATATCATCATCAGTTTTGATAAAGAGCTTTCAAAGCGTAACCCTGAGTATAAGATGGAGATCAATGATTCGATTAAGCAAGGGCTTGATTCGAGAAGTATTGCTTAGAACAATAAAAACTTTAGGTATGTAAAAACACAATCACCTCTGTACCTTGCCCCTCGGTGGAGTTTATCTTGAGTTTATAAGAGTATTTTTTGGTGATCTCATCTATGATGTTGAGTCCTACTCCAAAGCCGCCCGCATAGTCATTTGCTCTTGTAAATCTTTTTAGGATGCTACTGAGTTTATCTTTGGCTATTCCTATCCCCTCATCTTTGACAATAAGTTTTTTTTGTGATGTTTCTACATATATTTGTGAGTTTGGACGAGAATATTTAATAGCATTACTGAGAAGATTGTTTATGAGCATTTTAGCTTTTGTTGGAGCTATGTTGAGCATACAACTCTCATGAACAAATTCAAGAGAGATATTTTTTTTCTCTAAGAGTTCGTTGAAGTATTCTATGGATTCTTTCACTACTACATCAAATCTAAGCTCTTCATTCTCCTCTTTAGTCTCAAAACTTAAATAGCTAAGAGAAGCGTAGATGTCATAGAGTTGTTTGGTACTTATGGAGATGTTTTGTATGATCTTTGCATCATAAGTTTTTTTTGTTTTTGCTCTTGAGGTACTCATCATCAAAGCACTAATAGGGGTGTTGAGCTCATGCGTAGTGTCTTTAACAAAGTTTTCTATCTCTTGCATCTTTTCTTTGATAGGGCGTAAAAATATCTTCCCCAAGACAACAGAGACAATGAGAATGAACATAAAAATAAGTGTCGTGACTAAAAATATCTCCTCTTTTATATCTTTAAGTGAACTTGCACAAGAGGTACTTTGTACTACTACATAAGTAACCCCAAGATGTCCAGATACCCCAGCTGAGATCACTGTAAATATTTTATCTCTCATGTAGTAGTCTTTGGAAAAATCAATATCTTGTTGAGAACTTCCATAAACAAGAGTATGTTTTTTATCATACAGACCGACACTTGCATTATCGTATATCTTGAGAGAGAGGGCTCTTTTCATCATGTGGGATTTTATCACCTCTGCACTCACCTCATCAGCAATATGTTTGAGTTTATAGTAGTCATAACTTTTTTGCATCGTTGTTTGTGCAGAGTAAAACCAGTAACTTGAAGTAAAGAGAAGTATAGTCGATGAGACAAGATAGAGAGATAAAAATTGCCAAAAAGATTTTTGTGTCAGTTTATTCATAGATATATCCATTGCCACGAACAGTTTTAATCTTATCTTTTGAGATAAGTTCACGGAGTGTTCTTATGTGTGAGCGAATGGTGGCATCACTTGGGATATTGTCAAAGTCCCAAATATTTTGAGTGAGCTCTTCAGTAGAGATAAGTCTTGCGGGGTTATTGAGTAGATATTCCAATATCTTTGCATCTTTAGAGCTTAGTGTGAAAATCTCTCCATTATTATTGATCTGTCTTTTGTCTGGACAAAAAGTTATTTGAGTATCTATCTCTATGCAAGCTTCATTTTTGATATGAAAAATCTTTTGAGTATTTTTGATGCGTGCACTAAGCTCTTCAAGTGCAAAAGGTTTTTTCACATAGTCACAAGCACCCAACTCAAAAGCAATTTTAAGGTACTTGGTGTCAGTGTAGGCAGTTATGATGATGGTTGGTGTTGTATCGTTAAACTCACGCAACTCTTTGAGTAGATCTAAACCATTTTGTCCCGACACATTGATATCAAAGATAAAAAGGTCATACTTATTTGTCTCAAGCTTAGCATAAACCTCTTGCGAGTTGTAGGCATAATCAACATTCCAAGACTCTCTTAAATAGTCTAAAATAATATCACTCAAAACAGCATCATCTTCCATCAGTAAAATATTCAAAATCAATCCTTTGAAAGATTTTAGCATAAATTTAAAAAATAGCATTAAGTGCCTCTCTTTGACTACACAAAGATTACACACTTCAACGCTATAATTCTTTCAAATAATTTCAAAAGGATATACAAATGGGTAAGTTAAAACTTTCTGCACTTCTTGTAGGTGCTGCACTATTTTTAGGATTAGGGGCGACTTCACTAAGTGCTGAAGCGATGAAGTGTGGCGCTGGTAAATGTGGTGGATCATCTGCTAAGAAAGAGAAAAAAGCTTCTAAATGTGGAGCTGGTAAATCTAGTAGTTCATCTGCTAAGAAAGAGAAAAAAGCTTCTAAATGTGGAGCTGGTAAATGTGGCTCAGGTAAATGCGGTTCTAAGTAAGCAACAAAGTTAAAACTTCAATCTAAGTAGAGCTTTTACGCTCTACTTTCTTCCACAATATTTTACTCCTCTAGAGCATTAATGAGGTTTGTAGCTAGGTCTATATTTTTTTGTGAACCATCTATAGCATCTTTAGTGTCATCAACAAGGACACACATATCATCATGAATCACTTGTGAGTCTTGGAGTTGTGCATCTATAATCCCTAAAGTGGTTGTGACTTCTTGGATGTTTTCTTTGGCATGTTCACCTAACTCTGTAAGTATATTTACCGTTTGTGAAGCGATCTCTACACTTTCTTCTATCCCCTCTATCATACCATTTTGACGCTCAGTTACATCGCTAGAGATGCCGCGTATTATGCTCATCTCCACTTGTACTTGATCTGCGGCTTTGTTGGTACTATCTGCGAGTTTACGAACTTCGTCAGCCACAACAGCAAAACCGCGACCATGCTCCCCTGCACGAGCAGCTTCTATGGCAGCATTGAGGGCTAAGAGGTTTGTTTGGTCTGCGATATCTTTGATGGTGACAACAAGGGTGTTGATATCGTTAATCTTGTCATAGAGTTCAGAGAGTTGTGTTTGAAACTCAGTTGTCAGTTCATGATTTTTTTCTAAAGTATCTGAGAGACGGTTGATAAACTCATTGCTTGTTTGTGTAGATGTGAGGGTCTGGGCTGCAGTTTCTTGTGAGCGTGAAGTGGTGTTTTTTACCTCAACAGATTTGCCTATAAAACCATCTATGATAGACTGCGTTTTTTCTATACTGGTGAGTCTATTTTTTGATGCACTATTGACATTTTGTGCATTTTTGAAGATGGTATTTGCTGTTGTTAATGAGGCATCCTCATCATGATTATGAATCTCATTGGCTTTTTGTTCTAGTTCTTGCAATGACTCTTTTGTTACTATAACTTCATTTTCTTTTAGTTTAATCATACCAAACATTGTATATATCCTTGTTCATATTATTTAGTGAGTTTCCAATGCGTTTTCACACCGCAGTTAGGGCACTCAGGGATGAGCTCATCTTTCTTTATATGGATTTTAGTAACTCCACAACTTTTACATATCAGATCTGCTTCTACGCTTGACTTTGAACCAATGACGAACTCTAGTTTTAAAACAACAGCAGTATAGGTGGTAACAGAGTAGGGAACAAGATAAGTAAGTAGAAATTTTACTTGGTTTAAGTTTGCAAGATCAAGGCTTAATAAAATATCTCCTTGATTTATCAGATTTAATAAAGTGCCTACCACAAAGGCAACTTTAAGAGCTCTAATAACGACACCTCTTGAGAGCATTATCTCACAAAATATTTTAAAGTGGTTCACTACGCATCCTTAAACTGATCTCTGATTTGTAAAAATTGGTCTAAATTATCTAAAAATAATTCTACAAGATGGGGGTCAAAATGTCTTCCACCCTCTTGGCGGAAAAGCTCTAAAATCTTCTCAAGTTCCCATGCTTTTTTATACACTCGCTCAGAACCAAGAGCATCAAAAACATCTGCAATAGCTGTGATGCGACCATAGATGTGGATCTCCTCTCCACGAGTTGCATTTGGGTAGCCACTTCCATCATACTTTTCATGATGCTCATGAGCAACGATGGCTGCAGCTTGGAGGATGGGTTTGTTAGAGCTTTTTAGCATATCATAACCTAGAGTTGCGTGAGTCTTCATGATCTCAAACTCCTCTTTGGTGAGTTTCCTTGGAGCATTGAGTATAGCATCAGGGATGCCAACTTTACCTATGTCATGCATAGGGGATGCCATCTTTAAAAGAGAGGCTTCCTCCTCACTTAGTCCATGAAGTCTTGCAAGGATTTCAGAGTATATTGCGACTCTTTTGACATGGTTACCTGTCTCTTTTGAGCGGGTCTCCCCTATCTCCCCCATAGCGTAGATAACTTCTCTTTGTGTGTCCTCTATGGCATCGTTGAGTTCAAAAATCTCTGTTACATCTGTAAAGTAAGCGAGCAATATTTTCTCTTGAGAGAGCCCTATCAGTTCAATCTTATATCTGTTTTGGTTATGTTTATGGATCACAGTATGAGAGAGATTATTTGCAATCATCTCTTTGGTGTTTTGAATGTTAAGGTCAGTAGCTGAGCCGATAAAGTCAAACATTGCATCTGTAGCTCTATTTTTAAAAACAATTTTTCCATTAGCAGAAAACATGATAGCCGCGGATGGGTTGTGTTTTGGCAGAAAAGAAAGGTAGTAGTTTTTTATGCTAAATCGCTCATTGATTTTGAACAAATAATAGACAAAACAAAATTTTGTATAAGCGGTATAGTATATGATAGCACCAACAATAAGGAGATAGTAGTCTTGTTCATATAAAGAGATAAAAGTTATGATAGTAGCCAATATAAAACGCATAAGTGCATCAAAAGGTTTCATGTTACAACTTAATTTTTTAAGCATTCTTATCCTTATAACTAGGGTTAGTCTAGGAGTATAGCACAATAGTGCTACACAAAGTCTGCACACTATTTAAAATAGGCACTTGGTTTTGGTGACTTTGGTAAAATGTATTCACTTAAAGGAAGCATAAGCTCTTGAAAATACCTAAGATGCATCCCTTCTGCCTCGATGATGACATAATCAGGTTCAATCTCAAAAAAGTTAAATCTCATATTTGCGTCATCGGTTGTCTTTGAAAGAGCATCGAACATTGCATTGATAGCTTTTACAACTTTAGGATTCTTTGATACATAGATGATTTGACTATATACTTGACCCCCTTCGTTACCATAAACCATCCATTTAGTGCCAAGTATGCCTGATATGAGTTTTTGTTTTTTGTATTTTCTTATCTTGTAGTTTAGGTTATTTTGATTGATAGCTATTTTTGGTTTAGGTTTTGTTTTGATCAGTTTTGTTGATGCTTTATTATTATGAACAGTCACTAGATAAGCTTTATCTCTAATGGTATAAAGAGCTTTTCTTTCATCGGATGAGATAATTTGAAGTTTTGAGTTGCTTGCATCTCGATACTTGAATTTTAAGTTTTCATAGTCCAGATTGTAATTCATCGAAATATCAGCATCTAAAAGGGAGATAAAACTAAGCAATAGAGTAAATAATCTACTTTTCATTTCTCCCTCTCATCATTAGATAGCCTTAGTATAGCTAACAAATTATAATACCTAACTTATAGCTACACACAAACTACACACTGAAAATGTATAATTTTTTCAAATAAAGGAAAATTTTCCTAAAAAGGATATACCATGGAGTGTAAGATATATTATGAGAGATTTGTTGATGTTGTTTCAAATGTAAAGTCAATCTCGCTGTTGTTTGTTCGGCTCATCATAGCTTACAATTTTTATGAACCAGCTATGATGAAGTGGTCAGACATGAGTTCAACTGCTATGTGGTTTGAGTCGATGGGTATTCCATTTCCAACTATGCAAGCATATATGGCAGCATCGACAGAGATGTTAGGTGTAGTCTTACTAACTTTAGGGCTTTTTACGAGAGTTATCTCTGTGCCTCTCATCATCATCATGTTTGTAGCGATAGCCACTGTTCATGGCGAAAATGGATACGCAATGATCCAAGCTGGTAGTGAGATAGTAGATGCATGGGTCAATGGTGTAAAGACTCCAGGAACTTTAGTTGTGCTTCAAAATGGTTTTGAGATGCCACTTTACTACATCATCTTTTTACTTGTACTTGTCGCTGAGGGTTCTGGAAAGATCTCTCTCGATAGAGTGATCTTTGGTAAGAAAAATTAGTTATAATCTCCTTATGAGAATACAAAGTAATAGACGAAATTTTTTACTTGCTGGGGTCATCACTTCAGCTGTAATATGGTTTGCTTCAAAGGAGAAATTCTCTGAAGCAACAGGTACACTTCAAACTATTAAACAGATGCAAAACGACCTTTTCCCTCAAGCAAATCCAGATAAATATATGCTCATCATCTTCGCTCACTCTCGCATAGATGAGGATGAAAAAACTTACCTTAAAGATGGTGCTACATGGCTCAATGAAGAAGCTTTAGAGATCTATGAAAAGTCCTACATCTCCTTAAATGCTAAGGATCGTCAAAGAGTGCTCATCTCTTTTTCTTCACATGAGTGGGGT
>Ga0256829_1002570_pt1 | contig 13425 bp, 12 predicted proteins | sample 131447metaG_FD_185979 | JGI IMG/M metagenome (GOLD analysis project Ga0256829, IMG submission 185979) | Hydrothermal vent microbial communities from Lau Basin, Pacific Ocean - 131-447 | ecosystem: Environmental > Aquatic > Marine > Hydrothermal vents | place: Pacific Ocean: Lau Basin | collected...
TTCGCAGAGTAAAAATATGGTAAAGCTATCTTAAGAAGGGCTAAATTTTTTGAAGACATGTCGTTTTTCAATCTATCTAGTATATTTTTTGAGCTGATTGCTTTAAGAGAGGCTATCTCTTTTACTTTAGATTTTAAATCATCTATCTTTAATCGTCTATTTGAAACAACAACTATAGAGTAGTTAGAGATCAATCTTTTGCTTTGATTCTCTATCACTTTATGCAATGTTATAGAAAACTCCACACTAAAAAACAGGACGAATAGCGACAATATAACAGACAGATGGTTTTTAAGGGACTTCATACAGAACTCCTTTGTCTATAAAAAAATGTTTATAATCTATGCCAATCGTTGCTGGGATATTGTGTGTCACAACAACTACTGTTGTGCCTAACTGCTCTCGCGCATTTTTCAAAAGATTCCAAATAACTTCACTAGAATAATCATCCAAGTTTCCCGTAGGCTCATCTGCCAAAATCAAAACTGGGTTGTGAGCCAATGCCCTTGCGATTGCCACTCTTTGTTGTTCGCCACCACTCAATTCAAGCGGATATTTTCCTATCTTATGCGTTAGCTTCACATGCCTTAAAAGTTTTGTTGCTTGTGCTTCGCAAACTGTTTTTGAAAAACCGCCTATCATCAAAGGTAGCATTATATTTTTCTCGATAGTCCAATTTTCTATCAACTTATAGTCTTGAAAAACTATTCCTAGATATCTTCTTAAAAGATTTAATTTTGTGTTGTTTATCTTCTTAACATTTACTCCACAAATATTCAGCTCCCCTTTTTTTGGGGATAATTCTCCATACATCGATTTTAAGAGTGTTGATTTTCCGCTACCGCTTTTTCCTGTGACAAAAACAAACTCGTGAGAATTTATATTTAGATTTGTTTCTGTGATAACAGGCTCATCTCTGCCATACCCTAGGCATAGATCTTTAGCATCAACTACCGTACTACTCATGCGCCGTCCTTTGGTTTGCGATTTCCCCTAGCCAATCATTTAGAAGATTGTGTGCTCTTTTGTTTGCTTTAGTTTCCAAGATATTATCTGGAAAATATCGAACTCTCTCTCTTAGAAACACTACATAAGCTCTCTCGTTTTTAGCGCTTGCTCCAAATGAAATCTTAAGCATACCTTCGTCTTCATTTATAGTGAAGATATCCTCTACATGTAAAAAAGAGTCTCTATCTTGCTTAGTGATATTTATAAAATTGTCTCTTATCATATTAAAGTGATAAAAAACATCAAATGATATCTTTTTAATCTTGTGTTTAGCATTAGACTCCTCATGGTTAGTCATGATGACATCATATATATCTTTCTCTTGGCTTTTCCATCTATCTTCATACTTACTGCTGATATCTAAATCTTGATTTTTATGTATAGACAGATCGGTTTTTTTAAACTTCACAAACTCTTCCAAGCAATACTCAAAGTACCTGTCGCTATCTGTTCGTATCTCTAATTTACCTTCGATTTTCAGCACTCTTATAGACTCAGATATAAACTCATGCGAAATGACTCTTCTTTGTGGTTTTTTATCCCAAGGAACAGGGAAGTGTACAAATATCTTTCCAACGCTGTTTGATTTTAAAAATTCTAGGAAAATTCTCGCATCAAAATCAAGCAGATAAACATTGTCAATCGACTCTATATCGCACAATTTTGCAACTTGTTCAAGAGATGGTTTATGTATCTCTATGCCTATAAACTCTATGTCAGGATGCTGTTTTGCTTGATGCAAAAGATGTCTTCCACTTCCAAAACCGACCTCTATCCAAATCTCTCTGTCTTGTTTGAACTCTCTTGTGAAGAAGTCTATATCTTTTAAAACTCTGTATCTCTTTTTGTTTTTCATCTTTTGTGGCTCTATATTTGAAAATAAAACTTCACATTTGCATAAATCTCTAAAATCCCTAAGAGCTTGTTGCAAAAAGACAACTTGTGATGGACGAGAAATTTTTTCACCTTTAACCAGAAAAACATCTCCCTTTTTTCTCACCTGAAGAAAAAACTCTTCACCGTTTTGAGAAACTTTTATGAGGTATTCAGACTTATCTGAAGAGGCAATATATAGAAATTCACTATCACCAAATTTAGTAGGAAAATTTGGCATAGTGATTTTTTTAGTTTTAAAGTTTGGCATACTTCTTCTATACTACTTAATTATCTTTTGGTATCGTAATCACAACTGATTCAGACGGCTTGGATTCTAGTCCATAAGTATCGATGGCAACAACTCTATATGTGTATTCGACTCCTGGTATCACATTTTTGTCTTGAAAACTAAAAGATGACAGTCCAGTTATGTTTTGCGTTTTACCATCAAACTCTTTTATAATATTGTAACTTACTGCTCTGTTGTCTCCACTATCCCAAGTAAGCATAACGCTTCTTCCATCTTGCTTTATAGATGAAATCGAAACACTTTGTGGAACAGCAAGTGTCGAGCCAGCTACTGGTGAACTTTGTCTTTTAGACTCTAAGCCATCTACATCAACTGCTGTCACTTTATAATAGTATGTTTTGCCGTTATCATTTACCAAATCTTCAAATTTTGTATCTTTTGTTTTTGCATAGTAACTATAAAAAAGTATAGGATTTATGGTTCTATATACCTTATAAAATAATATATCTGGTTTTTTATCAACATCCCAAGTTATGATGATTTTCTTTGGCTTATCCGTAGTAGCTCTAACATTTTCAACCATAGGAGGCAGTGGTTTTGTTTGAGCTTCTACGATTTGGCTAGGATTTGAAATCAAACCGTCAAATGTCTCTACTCTTATTCTGTATTTATAGAGATAATTGTTTTTTAAACCACTATCTATATACTCTGCACTTAACCTTCCGTTCACTTTTGCTATTTGTGTCCACTTGGTAGAGCTAAGGTCATTTCTCTCTATGATATATGCCGAAACTCTTGGGTACTCTTTGGGTCTCCATATAATTTTAACTCGATTTGGAAGCCCAACGATTGCTTTTAAAAATGCAACTGATGGTATCATCTTGTTTGTACTGACTGTGATCATGTCGCTCGGAACAGATTCTCTGTTTTTAGCAGAAAATGATGAAAATCTATAGTAATATTGTGTTTGGGGAGTCAATTTTGTGTCCACAAAGTGTGAACTATATCTATCTTTTATAGTAGCAACTCTATGCAGTTTTGTTGAGTGCTCTTTTGGATTTGACCTGTAAACATGGTATCCCACAACTCTTTCGTTGTAGTTTGGCTTCCACTCAAACCCAATCTCCGTAATATCTGAGAGGGTTTTTATACCGCTTAGTGTTGGTAAACTTGTATCAATTATAGGTTTGGTTGGTGTTTGTGGCGTTGTCTGGCAACCACTAAAAACCAATATCGAAACTATTGGCAATGCCATCAGTCGTAATATATTCATCAATTGTATCCTTATCAAAATATTTATCTATCGTCTCTCTAAAATCATCAAACAGCGGTGCTTTAACTAACATCATTTCGCCACTTTTTGGATGCTTTAGATACAACATGTATGCATGCAACATAACTCTATTTATTTTACCATTTTGGCTCTTAAAACCATATAAACTATCGCCTAAAATGTGGCGAGAGAGTGAACTTAGATGTACTCTTATCTGATGAGTTCTTCCTGTATAGAGTTTTACTGCTATGAGTTCCACTTTTTCATTTTTTGATAGCGCTATCTTGGAAAAAAAACTTTTTGCTGTTTTTCCGTTTTCAACTACACCCATTTTGAGCCTGTTTTTCGGATTTCTTCCGATTGGTTTTTCAACTATGATGTTCTCTTTTAGGGGCAAATCAATAAGCGCTATATAAAATCTGCCCATACTTTTATCTTCTAACTGTTTTGAGAGATTTATATGGGTTTCATTGTTTTTTGCCACCACAAGTGCTCCGCTGGTCTCTTTGTCAATCCTATGAACTATGCCATGCCTCTGTTCTCCGCTTATCGTAGAGAGTGAAATCCCCTTTAATTTAAGCCAATCAACCAAAGTCGCCTCTTTTACACTTGGTGCTCCATGGACTGTCAAAAAAGGTGGTTTGTTCACTATGAGCAAATCATCATCTTCATATAAAATATCTACATCAAAATCAACTTTATACTCGCTTTTCTCTTCAACCATATCTTTAAACAGATAGGTGACAGTATCTCCTACTTGAAGCTTTGTGCTTGATTTGTTTGTAATTTTGCCGTTAACTTCGATACCAACAGTTTTTATGAATTTTTCCACCTGAGATCTTGTGAGGTTTAACTCTTTGCTCATAACGATATCAACTCTTGCATTTTTCTTGCTAACAAAGGTCATTTTTCTCTCTTTTTTGATATAATGTTTACAAATAACTTAAAGGCAAGGTTTATATTGTTACAAATTGACAGAAGAGTTCTTATCCATTTTGATTTTTTATTGCCAATCCTTGTTTTGCCAGTTATTGGTATGTCCTATTTTCTTATCTCAGATATAAATGCTACACTTGCAAATAAACAGATAGTGTATTTTACCATAGGATTCCTAGCTTTTTTATTTTTTTTCCTTATTCCTATCAAGAAATTTGAGTGGCTTATACCCTCTTTTTATTGGGTTACCATCTTTTTACTTATAAGTGTTGATTTTTTTGGCACCTCTAGACTTGGTGCAAGAAGATGGCTTGACATACCTTTTGTAAACTTTTCACTGCAACCATCAGAGATATTTAAACCGATGTTTGTACTCATGCTAGCTTATCTCATAAAACAAAATCCACCAGATGAAAAGGGTTATAGCTGGAAAAATTTCGTAAAACTTAGCTTTCACATCTTGTTGCCATTTTTACTGATAGCAAAAGAGCCTGATTTGGGAACTGCTATGGTATTGCTGCTTGTAGGGTATGGTGTCTTATTTGTCATAGGGGTCAACAAAAAAATCTGGTTTACATTAATCTTGTTGATAGGCGTTAGTGTGCCTTTTTTATATAACTCTTTGCATGATTATCAAAAAAAGAGAATAACTGATTTTGTCAGCGAAAAGCCTAGCTACCATGTCAAGCAATCAATCATAGCCATAGGCTCAGGCGGGCTTTATGGTAAAAGTATAGAGAATGCCACCCAAACTCGCTATAAATTTTTGCCGATTTCTACAAGTGATTTTATATTTGCCTACTATGTAGAGAGGTTTGGGTTTTCAGGGGCTCTTGCCCTTATAGTTTTTTATAGCCTGCTCATAACCCATCTCATCACACTGAATTTCAAACTAAAAAAAGACTATTTTGCCCAAGTTGTCACCACAGGCATCAGCTTTTTGCTCTTTGTTTACACTAGTGTAAATATCGCTATGACCATAGGCCTAGCTCCAGTCGTAGGAGTTCCCCTGCCCTTTTTTAGCTATGGAGGCAGTAGCTTTATAACATTTATGATATTTTTCGGTATTTTAGAAAACACTCTTACTTTTAGATATGACCCTACTTACAAATCTATAAAATATTGATATTTTATAGATTTAAACTAATTTTAATAAATAACAGAGTAAAATTTCAGCCTTAAAAGAGTGGGTTCTTAGCTCAGTTGGTTAGAGCTCTCGGCTCATAACCGAGCGGTCAAGTGTTCGAGTCACTTAGAACCCACCATTTTGCTCTATGCAATCTCACTGTTCTGTCAAACCAATGAATTTATGGTATATCTCGAAAATATAGACTAGAATAAAAAATATTTCAGTTTAATTTATATCAATATATCTTGATATATTATTTATTTTATGATATACTTTCTAAAAAACACGCGAAGGAGAAAAAATGGAAAGAACATTAAGAGTAATCATAGGTTTAGCCTTGATAGGCTATGGAGTATATAGTGGAAATGTTTGGTTTTATTTAGGAATTATCCCTCTAATCACTGGTATAATAAATTGGTGCCCTATGAAAAAAATAATGGGTGGATGTAAAAATGGAGAGTGTTCTAGCGGCAGTTGTCAAACAGATATAAAAAGTGATCAAGCAAACTCATGCTGTAGCTCAAGTACAAAACTGACCGAAAACAGCTCTTGCTGTGACAGTCAGGTGTCACAGCAGTTAGATAGAAAATCAAGTTGCTGCGCTGATTCAAAAACAGATGAGATAGTGATAAAAATTTTAGGCACGGGTTGTGCTAATTGTATCGCTTTAAAAAAAGTTGTAGATGAGGCAATAGAAAATATAGATAAAAATATTAAAGTTATGAAAGTTGAGGATATTAACGAAATTATGAAATACCAAATTGTGAGTACACCAGGACTTGTAATAAACGAAAAGATAAAAAGCACTGGAAAGTTATTAAATATTCAAGAAGTAACAAAACTTATAGAAGAGGGGAACTAGGCATGAAAAAGCTCATGATAGGCTTAAGTTTCCTATTTCTAGTCACCACTATAAGTGCTAGTGATATTCAGATACAGTGTGATAACCATATAGACTCATGGGGTAATCTCAAAAAAATACATGCCAAAGATTTTAGTGCAAATATTTTATTTAAAAATATAAAGTTAAATAAAAATGCCATCGGTTATGGTCCTGGAAAAAATAGACAATACGAAGTATCTATTTTAGATGGTAGAATCTACATGGCAAGACCAGCACCAAACAACAAAACACTACTAAGGCACAATCCAACGGATAGCGATGGTGCAGCTATGCTACAAGTTGCAAATGTGAAGAAATGGGGGATATATAAAGAGCTTGACAATATTGACTCTCAAGATGCTCTAAATTTTGAGCTTGATGATATTGTAAGCGAACTTGGGTGCAAAAAAAAGTTTGTTTTGCCTTTTAAGATTATAGGTCATGCCAAGAGTGTAACTTGGAGTATGGATACAGATAACCGAAGAGTTGACACCATAAAAAATGTAAATATTGTTCTAGAAGGTCTCTATGCAAAAAATAAAGAGATGAGAGTTAAACACTTTATGGTCAAAGGAACAAATACGCATACACATGTTATCTTGCCACAAAAAGATTTAGCTGGTCATTTGCAAGATATTATTTTAGATACAGGAGCAAAATTGTATCTACCAATTAAAAAAGGTGCTTAAAATGAAACAAAATTTTGCTCAATATTTAAAAACATTTGATTATCAAGAACGAATCAATATGAAGATAAAACTTCCTGAACTTTTAGAGCTTTATGAAAAAAATGAAGCTCAACTAATTGACATTAGATTTAAGGAGGAGTATGATGCTTGGAAAATTGGATTTGGCACACATATACCACTAAGTGAATTGCCAAACAGATTAGATGAGTTAGACAAAACCAAGACAATTGTTACAATGTGTCCGCACTATGATAGAGCTGAAATTGCCAGACTTTATCTAAAACTAGAAGGTTTTAATGCAAGATATCTTACTGATGGGATACTTGGAATTGTTGAGTATTTAAGAGGAGACAAGGCAAGAGATTATATGAAAAAAATTCGATAAAATTCCTAGAATAGGTGAGAATACGCACTTTGGGAATTCATTTAAGAATTACTAGAGAGCCCTTGTGATATAATAGACTTGTTGCAGTATAAGGATACGCTGAGTTTTAATTAAAGGAATTTTTCTTAATGAAAGTAATTATCGCTGGTGCTGGTAAAGTAGGCTATATGATAGCCAAGCACCTAATGACAGACAATGATGTAACTATCATTGATAAAAATGGTGATGCAATAAAAAAGATAGAAGAAAATTTAGATGTATTAGCAATTTGCGGTGATATAGAAAATCCCTTTACATACAATATGATTGATTCTGCTATTGATCTTTTTATAGCAGTCACTGACTCTGATGAAGTAAATATGATAGCTTCTTTGATTATAGATAAAATCACAAGCGTTGAGAAAAAGATAATAAGACTAAAAAACAACTTCTTTGCGGATGATTTAGTCAGAGAAAGATTGGGTATAAATGATTTTGTAATTCCCTCTTTTGAGGCAGCTCAACCACTAAAGTACCTAGTTGACTTTCCACATGTAAGAAATGTAAAGTCTTTTGAATACACAAAAACATTACTTGCCTCAGCCAAGGTCCCCAAAGAGTTTGAGAGCACACTTATATCAACCGTCATAAATGATTTAACAAACAAAATAGTTGTCGCAGGGATAGAAAGGAATAGCGAATTTTATGTTCCAACAAGTGCAGATATGATAAATCCTGATGACTTGGTCTATTTCTACGCATTTCCTGGTGCCATAAGAGACTTGCAATATAAACTTTTTGGTACGCAAGAGCAACAAGAGATAAGAAACTGTGTTATATTTGGTGCGGATACATTGGGTTTGGAGATTGCAAAAGTACTTATCAAAAAAGATTTAAATATTCAATTAGTAGATAAAGACTTAGCTAAATGCAAAAGAGCAAATTTGATATTAAAAGATAAAGTTACAGTTATAAAAAGCACATATGATTCCGACCATATGCTAGCAGAAGACGGTGTAAAACCAGACCTTTTTATCGTAGCTTCTAGAAACGACGAATATAACATAACCAAATGCATGGAAGCCAAATATTATGGTATCAAAAAAGTGATAACCATAAACAACGATATAGCATACTCAAAACTCATGAGAAGTTTAAACTTAGAGGTTGTGCGAGGAGAAAAAATCAACGCTTATTATTCAATACTAGAAAAAATAGAACCATCAAAAACCATTATAAGAAGGCAATTTTGTGGGGGAGAGGGCATAATGATGCTAAGAAAAGTATTTTCCGACTCTGAGCTTATTGGAACATATCAAGTAGTGCCTTCCAAGCTTGAAGACAAAGGTTCCATATATATACAAAGGGATAGTGAAATATTCCCATATTCAGATATCAAAGAATTTAAAAAAAATGATATCTTTGCTATATTTACTAAAATTGAAAATAGTGAGCTATTTTCAAAATGGATTCATAAAAATTTATGATTAACATCAAAAGTATACTTAAGTTTGTAAGTGCTGTTGGAATTGTGATTTTTGTGGTATTTCTGATACCTATAGCCGCTGGATACTACTATCATGAAGATGTAACTTACCATCTTTATGTCATAGCCGGACTTTTGGCTTTAAATTTTATAGTCTTTTTCTCACTCAAAAATTATACAATGTCCTTTGGCATGAAAGAGAGCATAATCTCCGTAAATGCAATCTGGATACTACTTGGAATAGGCGGAGCATTACCTCTTTATTTTCAAACTGGCATCGACTTTTCGAGTGCCTTTTTTGAGGCAATCAGCGGATTTACCACAACTGGTGCGACTGTCTATACCAACATAGAAGCGCTACCCAAAAGCATACTTTTGCATAGAAGTTTGATGCACTGGGTAGGAGGCATGGGAATTATAGTCTTAGGTGTCGGTCTCTTTCCACTCATCAATCCAAGTGGCTCTCTCAGTCTTTTCAAGGCAGAATCTACAGGAATTTCAACTGATAAAATCACACCAAAGATAAAAGACACAGCAAACAAACTATGGGGCGTATATCTACTCTTTACCATAGCAAATATTTTAAGTTTAAAGTTTTTTGGCATGAACTGGTTTGATGCTATAAACCATGCATTTGCGACCGTATCCACAGGAGGATTTTCTACTAAAAACAGCTCTTTGGGATTTTGGGTAAACAGTGATGGAATAATCTGGACTACTATATTTTTTATGATTATTTCTGGTATAAACTTTTTGGCTCATATACGATTTTTAAGTGGAGATTTAAAAAGTTATAACTCAGAAGAGATAAAGTGGTATCTATTTTTGATAGCAGCACTTTCAGCACTACTCACTTTTGCTCATTTCAATGGATTTGCCACTCTTTATCAAACGCTTAAGAACTCTATTTTTACCATATCTTCTATCATGACAACTACTGGTTTTGCTTCTGCTGACTACTCTACTTGGGGAAACGCCTCTATAGCTCTCGTTATGATTGCTATGATTATAGGAGCAAATGCTGGCTCAACTGCAGGTGGACCAAAGGTCATAAGATATCTGATTTACTTTAAAAATATATCTTTGGAGATAAGAAGATCTATAAAACCAGACTCTATCATATCTATATTTGTTGATGAAAAACCTATCAAAAGCAATATAATAAGCTCTATTTTTGGATTTTTCTCACTATATATATTGACTATCTTTTTTGTTATGATTTATCTATATGCCAGAGGCTACGATGAGATGACCTCCATCAGTACTGCTATGACAACTGTTGGCAATGTTGGACCTGGGTTTTCCTTAGTTGGTCCTGCTGAAAATTATGCATTTTATGCTTGGTTTGATAAAATTATACTCTCATTTGCTATGATAATTGGAAGGTTAGAGTGCTATACCGTCTTTATACTGTTAAGCAAAACATTTTGGAAAAAGTTTTAGTTGAATCTAAATTTTCAAAATTTTTATAAAAAATTTCCGTATCTTGATATACAAGAGTGTATAGAGTACTTTTCCATTTTTGACGGACACCCGTTTATCGACAAAATTGTTTTTTCCAATAACTTAAACCAAGCAATACAACAAGAGATAATCGACAAGATTGATTTGCTAAAAAAATATTTTATATACAGTGTTGACTCAAAAGAGCAAATTTTGATACAAAAAATTCTAACAAGAGTCTCAAAAGGTGATAGAAAAAACTACACAATATATAACAAAGAGAAGATATCACAAATCAAAGGCGGAGAACTCTTTGGATATCTTTTTAAACAAAATATAATCACCAAAGAAAAAAGCAGAGAAAAACCTCTTAAAAGAACAAAGAAACAACCACTTAAAAAGGCGCTAAGAAGATACAAAATTCAAGACAAGATTCATATAAACAGTAACTTTACAAGGTTTTGGTTCACCTTTATCTCTCCATCACTAGAGGCAGATAAAGAGATTTCCATCGCTTCAATAGAGCCTTTTTTAGAAAAATACATAAGCTTGGAGTTTGAAAAACTATCAAACCAACTACTATTAAAAAAGTTTGAATTTGAAAAAATCCTATCTTACGGAAGCTATTGGGACATAGATGTAGAGATAGACCTTCTATTAAAAACTACAAATCAAACAATCGTGGGTGAAGCAAAGTGGAGAAATAGCAAAATATGCAAAAATATCCTGAACTCCTTACAAAACAAGTGCAAAATCGCAGACTTAAATGCCGATAGATTTGCCCTATTTTCCAAAAGTGGTTTCTCAAAAGAGCTTAAATCTGCCAAAATCTCAAACATAGATTTATACGAATTAAATGACTTTAAAGTGCTTTTTTCATAAAAACATTAATATTTTAACTTTATTAAATCTTATTTTTATCTATTAAATTATATAATTAAAGAAAATAAAATATAAGGGAAGCAATATGGGTATTTCAATTCATCGTTATGATGCTGTCGTAGTCGGTGCAGGGCTAGCAGGATTGGCAGCTGCTAGAGAGTTAGAGAGTCATGGTAAACATGTTTGTGTATTAACCAAACTTCACCCACTAAGAAGCCATTCTGGAGCTGCACAGGGCGGAATAAATGCTGCTTTAAAAGATGATGATAGTACAGAATCTCACATATTTGACACTATCAAAGGTAGTGACTATCTTGCAAATCAAGAAGCAGTTGAGCTGATGTGCGGAAGTGCTCCAGAGACGATAAGATGGGTTGAACATATGGGTGCTGCATTTAGCAGGGAAAAAGATGGGACAATAGCCCAAAGACCTTTTGGGGGACAATCTTTCCCTAGAACTTGCTTTGCAAAAGACAGAACAGGCTTAACACTGCTTCAAACACTTTTTGAACAAGCCCACAGAGACGGTGTCGAGTTTTGGGATGAGTGGTATGTTGCAGATATTATATATAGCGGAAATGAAGAGAAGATAGTCAGCGGTGTCGTTGCATACAACATCAAAACTGGTCAAAAAGGGATATTTTACGCAAAAGCTGTTCTGTTTGCAACAGGAGGCTATGCTAGAAGTTACGCTACAAATTCAAATGCCCATGCAAACACTGGGGATGGACTATCTATCGTTGCTAGACACGGGATTCCACTAAAAGATATGGAGTTTGTACAGTTTCACCCAACAGGACTTGCAGGGACTGGCATACTCATAAGTGAAGCAGCAAGAGGAGAAGGCGGAAAGCTTTTTAACTCTAAGGGTGAAAGGTTTATGGAAAAATATGCTCCACAAAAACTAGAACTTGGACCTCGTGATTTGGTGAGTCGCTCTATCACAAGAGAGATTTTGGCAGGTTATGGAGTCGGCAAAGACAAAGATGCAGTATATCTTGACTTGACTCACCTAGGAGCCAAAAAGATTATGGCGAGGCTTCCAGAATTAAGAGATTTGGCACTAACTTTTCTTGGACTCGATATGATAAAAGAGCCCATACTGATATCTCCAACTGCCCACTACTCAATGGGAGGAATTCCTACTGATGTTCACGGCAGAGTAAGGTACGACATAAAAAATAGTGTCAAAAGCTTTTATGCGGCAGGTGAATGTGCTTGCGTGAGTGTTCACGGCGCAAATAGACTTGGTGCAAACTCTTTGCTTGAGGCTGTATTTTATGGGCGTCATGTTGGTCAAACTATCATAAAAGACTTAGATGCTGACAAATTCTTGACCCATAAAGAGCCAGATATCAACGATGCAAAGATAATGGAAACAGAGATAGATAAGTTACTCTCATCTTGTGGCACTGAAAGAGTGCCAGAACTTAGGAACGAGTTACAAAAAACTATGACTGAAAATGCTGGCGTATTTAGAACTCATGAGAAACTTTTAGAGCAGAGAAAGATCATCAAAAAACTCAAAAAAAGATATGAAGATGTTGGTATAGATGACCGCTCAAAGATATTTAACACAGACCTTCAAGAGGCGATTGAGTTGGGTCATATGCTTGATTTTACAGCTTTTATAGTTGAAGGTGCGATTTTACGAAAAGAGAGTCGTGGCTCACACTTTAGAGATGATTTTCCAACTAGAGATGATGAAAACTTTTTGAAGCACACATATGGATATATGGACAAAAAAGGTGGTATTAAGATTGATTATAAACCTGTAACTATCGGTAAATACCAACCAACAGAACGAACATATTAGGAGGTAAAAGATGAAAAAATATGATATAAAAAGAGTAAATTTTAAAGTTTTCAGATTCAACAAAGAGGTTGACCGTCTTCCTTATTATGAAAATTTTTCATTTGATATCTCTCAAGATGAAGTTGTGCTTGATATATTAAATAAGATAAAATGGGAAAAAGACGGAAGTTTTAGTTATAGAAGAAGTTGCAGGCATGGGATTTGCGGAAGTTGTGCTATAAAAGTAAACAACAAACCAGTCCTCTCTTGCAAAGAGAGAGTTTTTGACCTTATAGATATATTTGGATATGAGTTGGTATTTGAGCCACAAGATATCAAACATGCTATCAAAGATATGGTAGTTGATAAAGAGAGATTTTGGAGCAAATACGGCAGTGTCAAGCCCTATTT
>Ga0256829_1002571_pt1 | contig 13421 bp, 11 predicted proteins | sample 131447metaG_FD_185979 | JGI IMG/M metagenome (GOLD analysis project Ga0256829, IMG submission 185979) | Hydrothermal vent microbial communities from Lau Basin, Pacific Ocean - 131-447 | ecosystem: Environmental > Aquatic > Marine > Hydrothermal vents | place: Pacific Ocean: Lau Basin | collected...
CCTACTGACATTGTTAAAGACGTGCAAAGTATTGTTATGATTTTTGTTTTCAACGTATTCTCCTGGTCGCTAGATCTATCATTAGCAGATTCTAAGTACGTGGAAAACCGTTAAAAAGTGCTATTGAGCTATGAGGTAGATTTATTGCGACAGGCGAGGTTGATTACAGATGGATGTAAGGGAAAGCTTCTAGAGGTTTAGCATAGTAGAGAGGAAGCAAGGGAGTTTTTACAGCCGTCAGAGGCATGGATGCCGAGGCCGAGCCCCATGGATGGGTCTTGCGTGCGGTAAAAACTCCCTTGCTTCCTCTCATCCCAACTCAGATAAAAGCGAATGCATCCCCGAATAGGTTTTCGGGTTTTAGGCCTTTCTGTGTAAAGTCTTCTCTGACGGTTTTTGCCATTTCGAAACGTCCAGCGACATAGACTTGTACGTCGGCAAAGCTCACGTAATCTTCCATAACTGCATGGTGTACCCAACCAGTTCTTCCTTTCCATGAGTCGTCAGATACTTCTACTACTGGAATGAAGGTAAAGTTGTCGTTGTTTGATGCCAGTGCTTCTAATTCAGAGGCTAAATAGAGAGCCGACTTTTCTCGACCACCCCAGTACAGAGTAAGCGGTGTTGTATCACCGCTGTGTATATGCTGCTGGAGTATAGAATACGCATAAGAGAATCCAGTACCGCCAGCAATGAGCACGATAGGTTGCTGGTTGGGTTGAAGGTATGCTTCTCCGTGACCCACGCTGATAGTGATTTCGCCGTCTTCTTTCATACGCGTAAGTACTTGACCCGCGTAGTCGTTACCGGGTTCTGCGCCTATATGCAGTTCGATACGAGAATTATCATAGGCACCGTTGGCGATAGAAAATGGGCGCTTATCGTTTTCACCCATGTGCACGAGTGCGTATTGCCCCGCTTTAAAATCGAGGGGCGAGGGTGCACTAAGCTCAACTTTATAAACCACATCGGTCAGTGGAGAAATGCTAGCAACCTGACATAAAATTTCAGACATGTAGTTGTGTTTTCCTTGCGGTTATTCGTTTGAGGGATCTTTCGACATGATACCAAGTTCATCCCAGATATCATCAACTCGTTGCTTTATTTCTTCATCCATTACAATGGGAATACCCCATTCTCTGTCGGTTTCGCCCGGCATCTTATTGGTGGCATCCATACCCATTTTCGATCCAAGTCCTGATACAGGAGACGCAAAATCGAGATAATCGATGGGAGTATTTTCTATCATGGTGGTATCTCGGGCGGGATCCATGCGTGTGGTAATTGCCCAAATCACATCGTTCCAATCTCGCGCGTTAACATCGTCATCGCACACGATAACGAATTTAGTGTACATAAACTGACGCAGGAACGACCAAACACCCATCATTACGCGCTTAGCATGCCCCGGATATTGCTTTTTCATTGTGACAATGGCCATGCGATACGAACAGCCTTCAGGCGGTAAGTAAAAATCAACAATCTCAGGAAACTGCTTTTGCAAAATAGGCACAAACACTTCGTTTAACGCCACGCCCAGAATCGCAGGCTCATCGGGTGGGCGGCCAGTATAGGTAGAATGATAAATGGGGTTTGTTCGATGCGTAATGTGCGTGACTGTCATTACGGGGAAGTCATCTACCTCATTGTAATATCCAGTATGATCGCCGTAAGGGCCTTCAGGTGCCATTTCACCCTGTTCAATATAACCCTCTAAGACAATTTCAGCACTGGCTGGTACTTGTAGGTCGTTACTAACAGACTTTACTACCTCAGTTTTATCGCCACGTAACAGCCCTGCGAAAGCGTATTCTGAGAGGGTATCTGGTACTGGCGTGACTGCACCTAGAATAGTTGCAGGATCAGCACCCAGTGCTACCGATACTGGGTAAGGTTCACCAGGATGAGTTTGACACCATTCGCGAAAATCCAGTGCACCACCGCGATGTGACAACCAACGCATAATAATTTTGTTTTTGCCGATAACTTGCTGTCGATATATTCCAAGGTTCTGACGTTTTTTATGTGGGCCTTTGGTCACAGTTAGCCCCCAAGTAATTAGCGGTGCTGCATCACCCGGCCAGCATCGCTGCACTGGTATTTTTGATAAATCTACATCATCACCCGAAATCACATTTTCTTGGCAGGGCGCACGTTTGAGTACCTTGGCAGGCATATTCAGCACCTGTTTAAATACAGGCAGCTTTTCCCATAAGTCCTTTAATCCTTTTGGTGGCTCAGGCTCTTTGAGGTATGCGAGCAGCTTGCCAACTTCACGAAGTGCTTCAACAGAGTCTTGTCCCATACCCATAGCGACTCTTTTAGGAGTGCCAAATAAATTGGCCAGTACTGGCATGTCGTGATTCTTAGGGTTTTCAAACAATAAGGCTGGGCCGCCGGCACGCAAGGTTCTGTCGGCAATCTCTGTCATTTCCAAATCTGTGTCTATACTTTGGGAAATGCGCTTTAACTCGCCTCTTTGTTCGAGTTTATTAATAAAATCGCGTAAATCTTTATACTTCATTTGAAGGGGCGTGTTCCACTTACTAGAGTTATGGCAAGGATATACTATTTACGACCAAAGTCCGATCAGTTCACTGAACAAAAGATGTGGACAGTTGAGGTAATTGGTAGTCATATAAGAAAAAACAGGGTAAGACAAATACCCATTGCCTGAGGTAAACATATGAATAAATTCAACCAGTTCATGATTGACGAACTTGATTTACTTTTAACCTTCCCCCAAGAAAGTCTAATGCAAGGGCTTAAAATTCATCACGATGCTCATCAATCTGTTGTTAATGCAGCTGAGCGCCTTTTTGCCAAGGGAATGATTACCCAGCCTGACGGCGGATACCTTACTGATTTAGGCATTGATTTAGCCAATCATGCACGGCACATCCATATTGCGCTAAAAAGCGGAATGGGTACACACTAACTCACACAGTTAGTGTTAAGCTTCTTGTCTGTTAGCCGATAACAACTACATGTGATCAGCTCGGTTAAAAAAGAGAGTAATAAGTATGAGGATGCATAAGACTATCGTTGGCGCGCTAGCCGCAGTAAGTTGCGCGTTAAGCTCTGCCAGTATCGCTTTAGAGGGCGAGACTCTTGAGGAACTGCGAGCGGTGCAGCTCTACAGTCAAGATGCACTTATTGAATTGATTAACCGAAATGCGCACCTTGATAGAGTGGTTGAAGATCGCTGCCAGCTTGTACAAGACATAGAGGCCCGTGCTGATGTGTTGAAAATCCCAGCGTACCAATTTTTGTGGGGTGACATGTTAGCCTGGGGAGTATGTGTAGATGCCAGTGCATCTCGCGGTATTGGTTATATGGAAGATGCGGCCAATCAAGGGCTACCCGCAGCGCTGGAACAGCTAGGTCGCTACTACGCTAGTGGCACGCTTGTTCAGATGGATAAAGAAAGAGCGGTAGTTTATTTGCGTGAAGCCGCAGCCTTACAGAATCTAAACGCTCAAATTCAACTTGTTGAGTTGTTCTTGGACGGTCACGGTAGTCCTTATGACTACGAAGATGCGTATCACTGGTTACATAATTCAGTTACTGACGATAGTGCGCAGCACGCAAAAATTGCGAGTTATTTGACACAATTAGAAGCGCTTATGCACCCGAAAGCGGTAAGAGCTGCAAAAAGGCCTATTGATAGTTAACTGAGGCAAAATAGTGTTAGCGAGTTCCGCGAATCATCGCTTTAATCAGTGGAATTCGCCCCCACCATTGGGTAACAAGTATTCCAGCCACATGGACTAACGCTGCAATATAAAGCGTATCAGCCATAATGCTGTGGATCCGCTCAATGGTAGGGTCGCCAAAAAAGGCGTCTATTTCTTCCATGATAAACCCCGTGATACCAAGTCCGAGCATGAGCGCCCACACTAGGAATATCATCAACCAGCCCAAAGGGTTATGGCCAGCATTGTGAGGCAGTTGTTTTGCTTTTAGATGGTCCCAATGCGCCTTGAAATCTGTAGGGCGTACATGTATGTGCCGATAGCTAGCTAAGCTGGAGGCTGGTTGCTTTAACCCCCATATTAACCTTACCACTAGTACACCTAGGGCGGTGTAACCGGCGATTTCATGCACCAATCTACCGGGCTCGACAATAAAGTAGTTGATTACAAAGCACAGTACTAGCAACCAATGACAGAGCCTGACGACTATGTCCCAAATAATCGGTTTGTTAGATACTGAGCTTTGCATGGTGATTCGCGTCAGTGATTAGTGCGCTTCAATTTTAACAATGTCACCGTCAACAGGGTTAAAATAGATTTCTACTTTGTTGTCGTCTTTATCAAACCCATAAATTTCATAACAGCTACCTTCAGTCACTTTAAACTCGTTAATTTTGTAGCCCTGAGCTAGTAGTTGAGCTTGGAAAGCACTTTGATCTTGCCATTCTGCTTCTGGTGCCGTGGTGCATTGAGTCACTGAATGTTTGCTACAGCCGCTAAGGGTTGCGCCTGCCAAAACAAGTACTGCTAATGGAAGTAGTTTCATGGTTTAGTCCTTTATGGTTAAGGGTTTGAAAGAGCGTAACACGATTGTAAACCCTTCAACAAACGTTACATATCGACAGGCTATACACATTACGCGTTAATTGTTATCGCGTGAGTAGCTGTCACTTTTGTATCTAATGAGTCAATAGAATCAACGAAAGACCACACTGCTTTTGCTTCATCTTGGGTGAAGCTTACTGTTAAGAATCCACGCTGGTGTAAGTTACAGTAGTTGAGATCATTGATGAGAACGGGCAAATCTTCAGACATCAAGCTCGCGCTTTGTTCGTCTAAGTTTAAGTAGCTCTCCATACCCGGAGACGACACGCTCGATGTTGCCAACTCAGTGGCTACCGCTTCACCTGTTTGGGTAGTTAATGTGTTATGCCACGCATTGTGGGTATCACCCGCTAACGCTATTACTGGCTTGCCGAGGGCTTTAAGCTGCATCAGCAAACGTTCGCGTTCTACAGGGTAACCATCCCATGCGTCGAGGTTGTAGGGCATGTACACGGCAAGCATTTGTGATTCGGTGTCTGAAAGAGATTCCCCTGCCATTTGTTTGCGTTTGATATTGGCAAGCTGGTGGGTGTGTGCAGCAATTTTGCCTCGGGGTACGCCATTAAATACGGAGGCTGGGAAGAACATGCGTCCCATCAACAATTGTTGACCTAGTACTTGCCACTTAGCTTCACCATTTTGTAGCGCTTGATTTAGCCAAGTGCGCTGATCGTTACCTAGAAGCGAACGGTCAGTCGCGCTAATGTCTTTCATAAAACGCTGTTGGTCAAACTCCCCTGACTCAGCATTGCGGTAATCACCATACGAAAGCTGCTTATCTCGGCCTATTACTCGGGTGTCTAACATGTATAAGTTCACCAAGTTGCCAAAGGTAAATTGGCGATAAATGGTGAGGTCGGTATCTCCCTTGGGGGGGCGAATAGGTAGCCACTCATAATAGGCTTGCACTGCTGCGGCACGACGCTCATAGAAATCACCTTCATCAGCTGAGTGGTTTTCAGCGCCGTGCATGTAGGTGTCGTTGGTGATTTCATGATCATCCCACACAACGATGAAAGGTTTGTTTTGATGTAGAGCTAACAAACCTTTGTCGGTACGGTACAAGGCGTAACGTCGACGGTAATCGTCAATAGATATGATTTCGTCTTTGTTGTTTTCTGGGAAGGTACGCCCTAATTCTTCAGCGCGTTCGGTAGCATAGCCAGTATTACTGTACTCATAGATGTAGTCGCCTAAGTGCAATACATAGTCGATGGTCGCATCTTCCGAAGCAAGCTTGTATGGAGCGAAGTAACCAGCCGGATAATTAGAGCATGAGAATACGCCAAAAGTAACGCTATCGACATCGCCTTCAGGCAGAGTAAGAGTTTGCCCAACTTGCGAGACATTGTTTGCACTTTTGAAGCGGTAAAAATATTGGGTTGCCGGTGCTAAGCCAATAACATCGACTTTTACGGTGAAGTCTTGGTTTTGTTTAGCAACGGCTTCTCCGCTGGCAATAAGTACTTCAAAGTCACTCGTTAATGACACTTCCCACATTACTGAAGCTTGTGTTGAATTGTCGTCTGGAAGTGCGCGTGTCCACAAAACAACTGCATCGCTGAGAGGGTCTCCACTAGCGATGCCGTGGGTGAAAGTCGCTTTTGTAGCGGAAGAGCTCGTATTTACACAGCCAGCAATACCTGTAGTGAGTGCCGCGGTTGCTGCCATAGAAGTTGATAAAGATAAAAATCGCCGTCTGTCCATGTGCCTGTTCTTTTTTAAAGTAATTAGGAGTTATTGGTATACCGCCTGTGTATGACAACAACATGGCACAATTTATAAATCAATGTTTTTTAATGATTGCTGTTATACTGTGCAAAATATTTATCTCTCAGTTGTCGACGACCAACTTCATTCCCGTCGACGTTTAAAAGGAAACTGTACAGCGCTATGAGCGACGACCCGCATTATCAGCGAGAAAAAGAAAAATACGACAAGCCGGTGGCAAGTCGAGAATACCTAATGCAAGTGCTAAAAGAAGCAGGAACACCGTTGTCGTTCTTGGATATTTGTCATGTGGTGAATGCTGATGACGAAGAGAGCCGTATTGGTATTCAGCGTCGTTTGCGAGCTATGGAGCGCGAAGGCCAAGTACAGTTTACCAAACAGAAAAAGTACATCTTACAAAATCAAGACGAACTTATTCGTGGTCGCTTGATTGGGCATCGCGACGGCTATGGTTTCTTACGCCCCGATGACAAGAGTGGTGATTTGTTTATCAGCGCTGGGCAAATGGCGTTGTTCATGCACGATGATTATGTAGAGGCTAGAGAAAGCGGTACCGATCGTCGTGGACGCAAAGAAGGTTATGTTACCCAAGTGCTTCAAGCCAGAAGCGAGCCTATTGTCGGACGTTACTATACTGAACAAGGGTTTGGCGTAGTTATTCCTGATGACGCTCGTTTGCAACATGAAATAGTCATTCCTCCTGAGCACACTAACGGTGCCAGAATGGGGCAGGTGGTTGTTATTGAAATCACTCAACGTGCCCGAAGAAAGATGAACCCAGTGGGCAAAATTGTTGAAGTGCTAGGCGAGCATATGGCTCCGGGTATGGAAATCGAAATGGCTCTGCGCACTTTTGATATTCCGCATCAGTGGCCGAAAGGGGTAACAAAGCAGATTGAAAACCTGACGGAAAGTGTGCCCGATGAAGCCAAAGAAGGGAGAATCGACCTTCGACAATTACCTTTGGTGACCATTGATGGTGAAGATGCACGTGACTTTGACGATGCGGTATTTTGTGAGCCCCTTGATGAAGGTGGCTGGCAACTTTGGGTGGCTATTGCTGATGTGAGTCACTACGTCAGAACTGGTACTGCCCTCGACGATGAAGCGCAGCAGCGCGGTAATTCCGTGTACTTCCCTGAACAAGTCATTCCCATGCTTCCTGAGGTGTTATCGAATGGTTTGTGTTCGTTAAACCCTGAAGTTGATCGTTTATGCATGGTTTGCGAAATGACCATAGATGCACAAGGTAAGTTAGATCAATATCAGTTTTATGAAGCGGTGATGAACTCTCATGCAAGGCTGACTTACACAAAAGTGTGGCAAATCTTGCAGGGTGATAAAGACATGCATCAAAGGTATGAGGCTCATGTGCCTCACCTACGTCACCTTCATGATATGTATCGCACACTAAAAAAAGCACGTCAGCAGCGTGGTGCCATAGAATTTGAAACTCAAGAAAGTAAGTTTGTATTTAACGCTCAACGCAAAATAGAGAATATTGTGCCGTTAGTGCGCAACGACGCTCACAAGCTTATTGAAGAGTGTATGATCTTGGCTAACGTAAGTGCGGCTTTGACTCTAGAGGCACATGAAGCTCCGGCGCTCTATCGAGTTCATGATAAGCCTGATGCAGACAGGCTCACTGCATTCACCAGCTATCTCAGTGAAATTGGCGTACCTCACAGAATTGTTGAAGACGCGACACCTGCCGATTTTACTGACGTGGTAATTAAAACTCGCGGTCGTCCCGATGAAGAACTGATTCAAACCATGTTACTTCGCTCCATGAAGCAGGCAATTTATGATGGCGATAATGTAGGCCATTTCGGATTAGCACTTAGTGCCTATGCTCACTTTACGTCTCCCATCCGTCGTTACCCAGACTTGGTGGTACATCGAGCGTTAAAAGGCATCATTGCCAAAACTCAAGGTAAAAAGTCGGTATCTGGTTACAAAAACTACACCATTGAAGAAATAGAGCAGTTGGGTGAGCAATGCTCTATGACCGAGCGTCGCGCCGACGATGCCACAAGGGATGTATCTGATTGGCTAAAATGCGAGTTCATGCTTGATCATGTGGGCGATACTTTCGATGGGGTAGTCAGTTCTGTGACGAGTTTTGGCTTGTTCATTCGATTAACTGAATATCATATTGATGGCTTGGTACACATTACGTCACTAGAAGATGATTACTATCATTTTGACGATGTTAAGCAGTGTTTAGTGGGAGAGTCAGGACATCGTCAGTTCCGTTTAGGTGACGCAGTCGAAGTAAAAGTCGTCGCGGTAAACCTTGATGAGCGCAAGATTGATTTGCTACTTGAGCAGACTTCTCTTAAAGGGAAGGGTGGTCGCAAAGTGAAAGTGAAAACTATTAAGAAAGCACCGCCTAAATCTAGTCGCGGCGGTAAAAGCGGTAAGAAGTTTGGCACCTCAAAAGGTGCTTCGAGTAAAAAGAGTAAAGGGGGCAGGCGCTAATGGCGCAGCAAGAATGGCTCTACGGTTTACATGCTATGCAAGCCGTATTAGAGAATGAACCAGAACGAGTACTGGAAGTAATGGTACTCAAAGGTCGCAACGACGACAGGTTAGTCAATGTGGTTAATCAGGCGCGAAAGCATGGTATTTCTGTACAGTTTTGCGCCCGAAAAACCCTTGATGACAAGGTTAACGGTGAGCAGCACCAAGGGGTTGTGGCAAGAGCTAAGCCTGCTAAAGCACTCACTGAAAATGACCTTGATAGGATTTTAGAGAACACTAACCAACCTTTGCTGTTAGTACTTGATGGAGTCACTGATCCACACAACCTAGGTGCTTGTTTGCGAAATGCCGACGGTGCGGGTGTTGATGCGGTTATCGTTCCCAAAGATAAATCAGCAGGTTTAACCGCAACTGCGCGCAAAGTGGCTTGCGGAGCGGCGGAAGTGGTTCCTCTTATTCAAGTAACGAACTTGGCTCGCACCTTAAAAGAATTACAAAATCAAGGGGTGTGGATTATTGGTACAGCGGGTGAAACCGACAAGACCCTTTATGACGTATCTCTCACCGGACCTATTGCTTTGGTAATGGGCGCGGAAGGAAAGGGTATGCGCAGGCTGACCAAAGAAACCTGCGATGAGTTAGTCAAGCTTCCTATGGCAGGTAGTGTAACCAGTTTGAACGTTTCTGTGGCAACGGGTATTTGTTTATACGAAATTGTTCGCCAGCGACTAAGCTAGTCAAACCTCCTTTCGATTTTCATTATACAGTGGGCGAGCCTTCGCTCACTGTACGCAAAAACCATATCAACCACCGACAGTCGTATACATTTCGTCAATGTAATGTCAGTTTTGCAAAGTAACTGTAAAGACAAGAACTCCTGCCTGTTCTATTTGCCATAGCCCAGTATGCTTCGTGCCTCTCGAGGTGCACCCTCCTAAATCAAAGCTTAAAGGATTTCTTTATATGCGCAAATATTGTTCGTTGTGGCTCGCTCAACTTTGCTTGAGCATTGTAGGTGTTTCAATACTCTCAGGTTGTAGTAGTGACAGTGATGATTCGTCTACAGATTATACTTATGCCTATCTTCAGTTTTACAACGCCTCTCCCAATGGCGCCAACGTTGAAATGAGAGAAGTTGATGGTGATAGCTTTGGTTCTTCTCAGTTTGGTGATACCACATCTATGATAACTATGGACTCTGGTGAAGTTGAACTAGAGTTTATTCGCACTGACGGAGACGATCAGGAAGTTGAGGTAGAAACGCTAACAATTACACTTAAAGAAGGCTACAAAACCATTATCGTGATGAGTGGAGACTTTGATGCGCCTGTTTTTACAGAATATTCGTATGAGAGAGAATCACTTGAGGATCACTTTCGTCTATTTAGTTTAGCCGTAACTATTGATGCCTCGTCTTATGATTTTTACCTGAGTGACGCTGGTGATCCGTTTGAGAGTGCAAACCACCTTGGTACAGTAACTACAGGAGACATGGTCGAATTTGAATACTGGGATCAGGATGATGATAGCAGTGACTTTGATGAAGGCGAGTATACCCTGTACCTCACTGAGCCAGGCTCTACAGAAGTGGTTTTTGAGTCTCAAACACTGAACTTTGTGTATGCGACTGAGTATGTTCTAGCCATTCGAGATGTTAGTGGCGCGATACAAGAAGGAACCATCGTCGACACTATCCTTAACTCTTCCACTGTTACCGCAATCACAGATGTTGAAGCGGATTCTCAATATAGAATCTATAATTCGACAGAGCTTGCCTCTTCATTACAGGTCACCTTCGGCGGTAATGATGACGAAACCGACGTAACCTTCTCACTAGACAGTGGTGAACTCTCTGATTTTACCGCTATTCGTTACGGTGACTATCGCGTAACTGTGGAGTCTACGGAAGATGGTATATCGGACCTCAGTAATAAGCTAATCACGCTGAATCAAGGTGAGAGTAAAGCAATATTGTTATACGAAGATGAGGGCGAACTTGGTGCTGTTACCTTTGTAGAAAGTGGTCTTCCACAGGCATATGACAAAACAGTTAACTTCGTGAATCTAGTTACCGATTTTGACGACGTAGATTTCTATTTGGTGCGTAATGATGAAACCATAGATACTGCTGAATATGAAGTGCAAAACGTCGAGTTCGGAGAAACGAATATTGAGGTTTTACCGTCTGACTATTATGAAATCATTGCTGTTTATGAGGATGAGAATGACGAGTTGGTGTTGTTAGATCGCACTTCGTTGTTTGGTTTTAACGAAGAGCAAAACTACATAGTTACTGTTGAACCGGCGGATACACCAACAGGGTATGAGATAAATATTCTCTATTAGTCGTCACTTACTACTATACTAATTGACGAGCTAGAAACCTTTTTTCCCTTCGTCAATTACGTTACTTTAGCTCACCCGGCCAGTGCAACAGCATTGGCCTTGCTTGTATAGGTAGTTAAAGTAAAAGGCCAAGATAGTTATGAGTGTGATTAAAGCCCTTCACAACATTTCTACTGACGTCGGGCTCTCGTTCGATGAGAAACTCACGCGCCTTCTTACTTTAGGCACTAAGATATTGGGCTTAGAGTGGGGTATTGTTAGTCACATTAAGGGTGATAAATACACTGTTGTTCAAGCCGTAACTCCCGAAGATAGCGTTCATAAAAATGATGAATTCGTTGCCAGTGAAACTTACTGCATAGATGCTTTTCGGGCCGACGATATCATTGCCTATCCCAATATCACTCAATTCCCAGGGGCTTCGCACCCTTGCTATGCACAATTCCCACTGAGAAGTTACTTCGCTACTGCGCTTCACGTGAATGGTATGCGTTTTGGAACACTTAACTTTTCATCAATATCCGAAAGAGAGCAACCGTTCACTGATTTAGAGTGTGATTATTTGCTGCTACTAGCCGAGTGGATTGGAGTGGAATTGTCGCGCCATGAATCTTTGGAAAATATTCAAGCTCAACAGGCAAAGCTTACCGAGCAAAATATGTTGCTCAAACAAATTACTGAACTTGCCGGAGTGGGAACATGGGAGTTGGATGTAGTAACGCAGCGACTTACATGGGCTGAGTCACTTAAGAAGTTAATGGGGTTGCCGTCCAGTACTGTAGTCACTATTGATACCGTGCTTAGTATCATAAAGCATGATGACGACCGTAAGGCCTATGAAAAGCGCTTCAAAGAGATTATAAAATCGGGGATTGATGGTACTTACGAAATGGAAGTTGTAACGCATCACGGTGAGACTAAGTGGGTGGAGTCACTTGCGCACCCCATAGTTGAAAACGGCAGAACCGTGAAAGTTATTGGAGCTACGCAAGATATTACTGAGCGAGTGTTTAACAACATATCTTTGCGACAAAAAACAGAAATCGCAGAAAAGGCATTGGAAGCGAGAAGCCTGTTTCTCGCTAACATGAGTCATGAGATCCGTACTCCTATTCATGGCGTTCAGGGAATGTTAGAAACCTTGATGAATACTCGTTTAAACGATGCACAACGCCAGTTTGCCAATGTGGCAATGCGAAGCGCTGAATCTCTACTCGAAATTGTTAATGATATTCTCGACTTTTCTAAAATAGATGCGGGGCAGATGAGTTACGAGAGCGTCCCGGTGAGTTTAGGAGATGTAGTAAACTCACAAGTACCAATGTTTGAAAAATTGGCATTGGACAAAGGTTTAGACTTAGTTGTTGATGTGGCTTCTGTAGTCAATATCCATTTTATCGCTGACCCTTTGCGACTCTCTCAAATTGTGATTAATTTACTTAATAACGCACTCAAGTTCACCCATAAAGGGCAGGTTAAACTTGCCGTGAGGTGTAAGCCGCTTAATAGCGGAAAGTATCGAGTTAAAATAATCGTAAGTGATACGGGCATTGGCATAAGTGAAGCTCAGCAACGGGTAATATTCATGCCGTTTCTCCAAGCTGAAGACAACACCTCTAGAAAATTTGGCGGTACGGGTTTGGGGCTCGCTATAGTAACTAAAATAGTAGAGCACTATAACGGTAAAGTTGAATTGTCGAGCGCACTTGGCGAAGGCACCCGCTTTGTGGTGAATCTGCTGCTTGACTCGGCCCAAGAAGTAACAACGAATATTGGTCGCTCTTCTGATATTGTGATAACGCATTTTGATGAAGAACGACTACAAAATGCTCGAATACTGGTTGTAGAAGACAATGACATCAATCAAATTGTTATTCGCGAACAACTGCGAGAGCTTGGGGCAACCGCAGATATTGCCAATAACGGAGAAGAAGGCGTCGCAAAAGTCAAAACGGCTATCGCTAAGCGGGAACCCTACGAACTCATTCTCATGGATTGTCAAATGCCTGTGATGGATGGTATCACTGCGACACAGCGTATACGAGAGCTAGGCGTACCGGGCACACAAGTAGTTATTGTCGCATTAACTGCCAACGCCTTTGCAGGAGAACGAGACAAATGCCTCAGCGCTGGTATGGACGATTTTATCACAAAGCCAGTTGGTGCTGATGCTCTTGGTAGATGTATTCGCTATCACCTAATGAAGTCATCAGAGCTTCCAAAAGCGAACTAGATTCAATTGGTGATTAAGGCCACCGAAAGCTTTCACAGCCAATCGGT